>Ga0207756_100047_pt1 | contig 172138 bp, 168 predicted proteins | sample A23M1SouthBayCA_FD_187748 | JGI IMG/M metagenome (GOLD analysis project Ga0207756, IMG submission 187748) | Aerobic enrichment media microbial communities from Eden Landing Ponds, California, USA - A23 M1 (3) (SPAdes) | ecosystem: Environmental > Aquatic > Marine > Unclassified | place... | reverse complement strand
CCATTTAAAGCGGTACGCGAGCTGGGTTCAGAACGTCGTGAGACAGTTCGGTCCCTATCTGCTGTGGGCGTTGGAATGTTGCGGAGAGCTGCTCCTAGTACGAGAGGACCGGAGTGGACGCACCGCTGGTGCACCTGTTGTCCGGCCACGGGCATCGCAGGGTAGCTATGTGCGGAAGTGATAAGCCGCTGAAAGCATCTAAGCGCGAAGCACGCTCCAAGATAAACATTCCCTTTACAGCCTTCTGGAAGACGACCAGATCGATAGGCGGCAGGTGTAAGCGTGGTAACACGTTCAGCCGAGCCGTACTAATAAGGCTACCGGCTTCCGCTTATATGGCTTGCACGACCGTTTGGGTCGGGCGCCAAAAGCGAAGCAACGAGCAAACAGCACAACACCCGATCTTTTCCCTTACTCTCAGCTATCCCTACGTCGAAGCCCTTTTTGACATACTGACACTGATTTTTTGAGCAGGCGGGCCAAGCGCCGGGGCTCCACCCGTTCCCATCCCGAACACGGCCGTGACACCCGGCAGCGCCGATGGTACTTCCCATACCGGGAGGAAGCGTAGGTCCCCGCCCGCTCTTTTTTTATTATAGGCCCTTTACGCTAAGCGTGAAGGGCTTTTTTGTTGTAGAGATTGTACTAAATCTTAGTAGCTAATATCTCAGCTTTTCCCTCGTACCAGTTGTGGAAGGTGTCATTGGCAATTCGCTCTTTTACTCTGTTCATAAGCCATAAGTAAAAGGTAAGATTATGGAGAGAGGCTAATTCTAATCCAAGCAATTCATCATTACGGAATAGATGATGAATGTATGACATCTTATACTTTTGACACAAATCAGTAGGAAAGTCAGGGTCTAACGGTTTCTGGTGGTTTTTCCATTTTGCATTTCGGATATTTATATATCCATTACGAGTAAATATTTGACCATTTCGCGCATTTCTGGTTGGCAGTACGCAATCAAACATGTCAATACCGCGAGCAATAGCGTGTAGTAAATTTTCAGGTTTTCCTACTCCCATTAAGTATCGGGGCTTCTCTTCTGGTAAATAATCAGTATTTAAATCAGTCATCTCGTACATCAGCTCAGTAGGCTCTCCCACACTAAGGCCGCCAATGGCGATACCTTCAAAATCAAGATCGGTCACATATTTAGAGGATTCTATTCTTAGATCTTCGTAGGTGCCTCCTTGTACTATACCAAATTGAGCCTGTTTGTGACCGTACTTAGGTTGTGATTTTAGAAATGCTTCACGACCACGTTTTTCCCAACGATGGGTGAGTTCCATGGACTCTTTGGCATATTCATAGCTACTGGGATAGGGAGGACATTCATCCAGAACCATCATAATATCTGAACCGAGCGTGCGCTGAATATCAACAATATTTTCTGGGGTAAACATATGTTTTGATCCGTCCAGGTGACTTTTAAACTTGGCTCCCTCTTCAGTTAATTCCCGATTATCGGACAACGAGAATATTTGATACCCCCCGGAGTCTGTCAAAATAGGCCGATCCCAATTGATAAAGGAATGAAGGCCGCCGGCATTTTCGATGATATCACAGCCGGGGCGCAGATAAAGATGGTAGGTATTACCGAGTATTATCTGAGCTTTTACTTTATCAATTAGTTCATCTTGTTTTACGGCTTTTACCGTGCCTAAGGTGCCTACCGGCATGAAAATAGGGGTATTGATCTTTCCGTGATCAGTGGTAAGCGTACCGAGACGAGCTTTTGTAGAGGTAGCAGTCTTTTCTAGATTAAACAATGGCAATAAATATTAATAAGTTTATAATTCTTTTATATTCTTGGGCGCTGAAGATAGTAAAATTATTTGTGCAACATTAATAAGCTATTTCGTATCCTTAGTGCAGATTAAGAGAAAATAAGGTATCCATTAATAGTAGAAATAATTATTTCAAAAAGGTTTATGTCGAAAGAGACATTAGTAATTATTCCCACATACAATGAAGCCAATAATATTACAGAGCTTATTGACCAGGTATTAAATCAAGATGAAAATATTGATTTACTCATTGTGGATGACGGATCGCCTGATGGAACAGCTGATTTAATAAAAGAAGCTCAAACTAAATATGCGGATCGCTTGCACTTGATTGAACGATCCGGCAAACAGGGATTGGGAACAGCTTATGTGGAAGGATTTAAATACGGACTTAATCGAGGGTATTCGTATATCTGTGAAATGGATGCCGATTTTTCTCATAATCCCGAAGATCTCCAGAGATTAATTACAGAAGTTAAGGAGGGAAATGCTGATGTGGCTATTGGGTCACGATATGCCAAAGGAATAAGTATTATCAATTGGCCCTTGAGTCGACTTATTTTGTCATATGGTGCTAATCTCTATGCCCGATTCATTACAGGTCTGCCCATTTTTGATACTACAGCCGGATTTAAGTGCATACATCGGAAAGTGCTTGAGGATATTTCGGTAGATAAAATTCGGTCGAATGGTTATGCTTTTCAAATTGAGCTGCATTTTAGGGCATGGCAAGCGGGATTTTCGCTAAAAGAAGTAGCTATTATTTTTCGTGAACGCGAAGAAGGGGTCTCCAAGATGTCGAAGTCTATTGTTTGGGAAGCTATTTGGCGGGTTTGGACATTAAAAATTCAAAGTATATTTGGGACACTTTAATCAGTAATATATCTTCTTAATATCTTCTGATTTGTTCTTATATTTGAAGTCATTTTTAAGTGATAAAATTCATTTATGCAGTATTTAGATTTTGAACAACCTATTGCCGATCTGGAAAAGAAGATCAAAGAGTTGAGTGAGTTATCTGTTGCGGATGATGATGTTCTTTCGCCAGAGATAAAACGGCTCGAAAAGCGTGTTGATGAACTGCGAGAATCGATATTTACAAATTTAACACGTTGGCAGCGTGTGCAGTTAGCACGTCATCCCGATCGCCCGTATACCTTGGATTATATCTATAAAATCACTGAAAACTTTGTTGAGATCCATGGAGATCGGTATGAGAGTGATGATAAAGCGATCGTCGGTGGGTTTGCTACGATCGACGGACAATCGGTCGTTATTATGGGTCACCAAAAAGGCAGGGATACCGAGAGCCGCCAATACCGTCGTTTTGGGATGGCCAATCCCGAAGGTTATCGTAAGGCCCATCGGTTGATGAAGCTGGGCGAAAAGTTTGATATTCCGGTTGTTACCCTCCTTGATACCCCCGGTGCTTATCCCGGATTGGAGGCTGAAGAGCGCGGGCAGGCCGAAGCTATTGCAAAAAATCTTAAGATGATGGCAACGCTTAAGGTCCCTATTATCACGGTTGTCATTGGAGAGGGGGCCAGTGGAGGCGCCATCGGTATTGGCATGGGTAATGAGGTATATATGATGGAGAACACTTGGTATTCGGTTATTTCTCCGGAATCATGCTCATCTATCCTGTGGAAAACATGGGATTACAAAGAACAGGCCGCAGCAGTATTAAAGCTTACGGCCGAAGATTTGGAAGGTATGGATATTATCGATGGTATCATTAAGGAGCCGCTTGGTGGAGCTCATCGTGATCCTGATCAAGCCGCTAAAGCAGTAAAAGAGCAAATATTGGAATCCTTAAACCGGCTCAAGAAAAAGTCAGCCGAGAAACTGGTTGAATCCCGTATTGATAAGTATGCCAATATGGGTGAGTTCAAAAAAGTGTCTAACAAGAAGTAGACGAGGATTCATTGTTTCCCGATAAAGATCCAATTTATAGCTATACCCATCAGTTACGCAGTCGATATGGCGAAACCGACCAGATGGGGTATGTTTACTACGGACGATACCTGGAATATTTTGAGGAAGCGCGTACGGAGATGATACGGTCACTTGGATTACCATACGCCAAATTAGAGCAGAATGGCATTATGCTACCGGTCATCCATACGCAAGTGGATTATAAATCCCCGGTATTTTATGATGAACTGATGGACGTGGAGGTATTGCTGTTTGATATCCCTACGGTACGGCTTGAAACGTTTTATTATGTTAAGACAGAACGCAGAGAAGCGCCCCATATTCAAGGGAAAGTGGAACTTTGCTTTATGAAAGAAGAAACGCGCAAGCCGTGTCGGGCTCCGTCTGAATTTGTAAATGGATTACAGAAAGTAGTTATCAGATAATGCTGTTATGCAAATACGCCAGCCAATATTATATGGGTCAGTATTATTATTGGCCGTAGTCGTTGTATTTGTTGCTACCGGTGGGGGACTGTTTAACCAATCTACTCCGTGGCCTGTACAATGGCAGCACCAGACTTTTCATAGCTTATGTCACCAAATTGCTGATCGTTCGTTTTGGATCAACGGCCAGCCCATGGCTGTATGCAGCAGATGTATGGGGATTTATTCCGGTTTTGCTTTGGGATGGGGTTTGTTACCAATACTATCGTTCGCAGACATAACAAGGTTGGCATATGTAAAGAAAATTGCAGTAGTTATGCTATTATTTAATTTTATTGACGCTGCTGGGAATTTATTTGGATTGTGGCATAATACATTGATTTCACGAACGGTCTTAGGTGGGATGCTGGGAAGTTCAGCAGCGTTAATTTTTGTCGGTGACTTTTTTCATCATAACTAAAAACAAAAGGGGATCATTATGGATGAAGTAGCAGAACAACAAGCAGAGCAGAATAATCAACCATCGTATTGGCCATCAGTCGGGATAGCAGGAGTAATATTTGGGATTATTGTTTTTGCACTCTCGTTAGTAACGGGCTATACAATGATTAATTCAGAACCCACCGGATCATTATTTTCTCCGGTACAGATAATACTGTGGGTTACAGTTTGTCTTGTTGGTGCTTTTGGGGGGATGTTGGCTATTTGGCATTATGCTAATGAATATGATATAAGTATTAAGCTGGGTAAGGGAGCGCTCATTGGCTTGTTTACCGGTGTTTGTCTTGCATTGGTAACCGTTTTGCTTAATCAGCTCTGGCAGGTAATCGATCCTGACATGACGCAAAAGATGATCGACAGTACCATTGCAAATTTTGAGGCGGCTGATTTGCCCGATGCTCAAAAGCAGCAGATGATTGATTCTACCGTTCAGAGTATGCGTAACCAAAATAGTATTGGCAAACAGCTTTTATATAACCTTCCCATGTATGGGATCTTAAATGTTATTACGGGGATGATAGGAGCTAAAGTTTTTGGAAAGCAGGAAGAATAATTTAGGCAACAAGTAACGTTAGTGAATAATCATTCGTCGGAATCGGGTATTTTTAATATGAATTATCAATCTTGGGCCGAGCGCAACGGTTTTTCTGACTGGGCGCTGGCCCTGCTTTGGATTGTAGCAGCTTTTATCCTTTTTCAGGCTACGGCCTCGGTTGTGGCTGTTGCATTAGTTTTGATGAAAGGGGGGATCAGCGCGGATGCCAACGAGATGATGTCACAACTTACGGAAAACCTGGATCTGCTTTTTATTGGTAACTCAACGGGACAAATACTATTTCTGGGATTGGCAACTTGGTTTTTTACACGCTTGCACACATCCAAGAAGGGGCGTAAAGAGTTCCTTCGGTTTTCTGTTCAGCCCGATACGCTTCAAAAGTCGGCCATAACAGTTGTATTGATTATTGCAATACAACCTACAATTTGGTTTCTATCCTGGATTAATGCTTTTATTCCCGTGCCCGAAGTGTTTAGCAATATGCAAAATACCCAGATGCAGATGATCGAAAACTATCTGCGTGGCGATCACTTGCTGATGCTCACTTTGTTTCATGTAGGACTTGTACCGGCTATTTGCGAGGAAACTCTTTATCGTGGATATGTAATGCGAGCCTTCCAAAAAAGTTGGGGGATCTGGCCGGCTATTATTGTCTCGGGATTACTTTTTGGGTTATATCACATTCAACTTAGTAATTTAATTCCCCTTGCTACACTGGGTATGTTGTTTGCCTATATCACTTGGGTTTCAGAAAGTATTATTCCAGCTATTATTGCACATCTCGTTAACAATGGAGGCAGTGTTCTGGTAGGGACTTATTATCCGGAATCAGCTTTTGCAGAAATTACCCCTGAATCGATGCCACCGCTTTGGGCTATAATAATCAGTCTGTTAATTACTGCTTATATTGTATATTGGATGTACGGTCAAAATAAGAAATCTATAGCCTAAGGAGGTTATTATGTTAAAAGGTTCTGAACCAAACGATATTGAAAACTGGGCTTGTGTTTTGGAAGGAGGTACTGAATACGAAGTTGAAAGTGCAAAAAATTACCTTGCCAGCCTCGAGATACCTTCTAATATCTTATCCAAACGAGATTCCTCATTTAGTGTGAACTATGGTGAAATGGGAATGGTGTATTTATATGTTCCCAATGAGTACGAGGAAGAGGCTCGAAAAGCATTGGCTGAATTTGAGTTGCCGGAAGAAGGAAACAACGAAGAATAATTGATCCGTGACTGAGCTTGCCAAACGAATTCTATTTGCTGTCCCAGCCGCAGCATTCTTTATATTTATTACATGGCTTGGTGATTTTTATTTTGTTGGACTAATTATTCTCGTTGCCCTTTTTATTCAACGGGAGCTGTCTATGCTGGCTGCTGGAGCCGGATTCGAGCCGGATAGCCTCTTTCCGTATACCATCGGATTGTGGATACTTTTGAGTCCTTATTTACCCCATGCACTCGCAATTGGAATGGGCATCTTTCTGCTGTTTGTAGCCATTCAAATTTTTAAGTCCGGTGACCATGCGCTAAAACAGGTTATTGGCACGTTCTTTTGTGGGATTTATGCTCCGCTTGGCTTGTTGGCCATTATTTTGATCAGAAACACGGGTGCTGCTGAAGTTGGGTTTACATTGACCATTGGATTATTGTTGATGGTTTGGGGAAATGATGTTTTTGCCTACTTCGGAGGCAAGTATCTCGGGAAGCATAAATTGGCTCCATCTATAAGCCCCAATAAAACCTGGGAGGGATTTTTCTTTGGAATCCTTGGAGCACTGGTCGGCCTAACCATCGCTTACTATGCCGTGCCGGTTGCCCTTTCGATATCATTACTTGTGTTAGCTCCGGCTACACTGTTAGTTAGCTTCTTTGGTCCTATCGGTGACTTAACAGCGAGTAGAATAAAGCGGGCGGCTAACGCTAAAGATGCTTCTGATATTTTACCCGGCCATGGTGGATTCTTTGATCGTTTCGACGCACTTATTTTAGCAAGCCCCGCATTTTATCTTTACATATACGTACTTAAAATATTAGGATATGTCTCGTTTTAAGCTCGAACTTGAAAAGTTAGAACTTGTCCCTTCCCATCCATTCACAATTGCACGAGGAACCAAAGAAACGGTTCCCAATGTGTTGGTAAAATTAACGGCTGAAGGCGTTACAGGGTTGGGTGAAGCCGGTCCTAATAGCCGATATGATGAAGATGCAGATAGCGTCATTGAATTTTTGAATCAACTGTCTACCTCATTTTTTGATGAGGTGGATTCTACAGATGTACTTCGGGAGAAACTTCAGCAACTGGATAGGCCCGTCCAATCGGCGAAGACAGCAGTAGAGATGGCTTGGCTGGATTGGTGGGGTAAAAGCCAGGAAAAACCACTGTGGAAATTATGGGATGCTCCTTCTCAAACTACACCGCCGACTTCTTTTACAATTGGTCTTGATGATATTGACGTCATGCAACAAAAGGTAGAGGGAGCTAAAGGTTATCCCATATTAAAAGTAAAGCTTGGCACCGATCGAGATAAAGAAATTATTAAGGGTATACGAGAAGTGTCAGATCAGATTATTCGGGTAGATGCCAATGAAGGGTGGGAAGATTTGGATTCGGCCAAGCAAGCTATTCGGTTTTTAGTTGATCAAAATGTAGAATTTATTGAGCAGCCGATGCCTGCTTCCTGTAAGGAGGAGTTGGTTCAGTTAAAGCAATGGTCGCCGTTACCTATTATAGCTGATGAAAGCTTTGTAGGCCGAGAATATATGGATAAAATAGGTGATCAATTTGATGGGATCAATATCAAGCTTCAGAAAGTAGGTAGTTTGATTGAAGCTTCTGAGCTCATTGAGAAGGCTCGGGAGCAAAACCTTAAAGTGATGATTGGATGTATGATCGAAAGTTCTCTAGGGATATCTGCAGGAGCGTTATTGGGAACCTGGGCCGACTATGTAGATCTGGATGGCCATTTGTTGATTAGTAATGACCCGTTTTCCGGTTTAATACTGACCGATGAAAAAAGAATAAAACTATCGAATTCCCCGGGATTAGGGGTATCTCGAAATTAATTAGGCAGTATCACTAATTTGTTTGTTGTTTATTATTGCAATCAGTACGAATGCAATAATAGTAAGCAAAATAAGTACCGCATTTCGGATGAGAGTAAATTCGAGTCCGGATGCAAAACCAAAGGCGCCAAAGCATCCACAATTTTCTACTGACATCCCCTGGAAGTAAAAGTACGAAAGCACGGAAGAGAAACCCATGAGCATAGCCAAGGTGCCTGTTAAGGCCCATTTAAGAAACTTATTCCAGATCAGTAAAATGGCCAGAACAATTTCAATAATGGATGTTGTAATCACGATAAAATTGGCATATTCAATAAGCCAATAGTATTCAGTAGCTAACAACTCAACCAGGTATCGGGCATCAGAACCGCTGATGAGTTTCCCTATTCCGGAAATCAGGAATAGAATTCCCAAGAGCAAACGAATAATTGTTAATGATTTATTGAGATATGATTGGTTCATTACAAAACTTGTTCTTAATGGAATGCTACTGAGATTCTAAATGTAATAGCTTCATACGAATAAAAAAGAAAAATATTTATGAATATTGTAATAACCGGCGGTACGGGGTTTATAGGGTCTTATTTGCGAACGATGTTGCTGCAAGACGGGCATTTTTTAACCATTGTGAGCAGATCTCCCAAAGAGTATGAGGATGAAACAGCCAAAAATCAGCAATTTGTTTCTTGGGATGATAACCTTGTGCCGGAAATGGAAAAAGCAGATGCCGTAATCAATTTAGCAGGATCTTCAATATTTGGAACGCGATGGACCGATGAAGTGAAGAAGAAGATCTATAACAGTCGAATTGAGTGTACAGAGCAACTTGTTGAAGCTATAAGACATGCAGAAAACACTCCTTCGGTAATGGTTTCAGCTTCGGGAGCGGATTATTATGATCCGGCTGGTGATATGGTATTGGATGAATCGGCTCCTTCGGGGGACAGTTTCCTGTCCAAAGTATGTGTGGATTGGGAGAAAGCTGCACAGCCGGTGACTGAATATGGAGTGCGTTTGGCCAATCCGCGTATCGGGGTGGTGCTTGAAAAAGAAGGAGGGGCTTTACAACAGATGTTGCTGCCCTTTAAGCTTTTTGTAGGCGGTCCTATTGGAAGTGGCAAGCAATACTTTCCCTGGATTCATATGTTGGATTTGTGTCGCGGGTTAATATTTCCATTGCAAAATGAAGCATTCGAAGGTCCCTATAATTTAAATGCGCCCAATCCTGTGACAATGAACGAATTTGCTGATGAACTGGCCTCCCAGTTGCACCGGCCATCTTTGTTCAGAGTTCCGGAATTTGTATTGGATCTTGTGCTGGGAGAAGCTGCCAATCCGGTAGTGACAAGTAAACGCATGCAGCCTAAAAAGTTGCAGCAACACGGCTTTGAGTTCAAGTTTGGTTACCTGCGACAAGCTTTGGGAGATATTCTTTAGCAGTTGGGGATTAATCTCTAAAGCTTTTACTGCCCGGGACTATTGTTTTCTTCATTAGTACCAAAAATCGTCCATGTGCGAAGCCCCTCACTTGTTTGGGCGATTAGTTCATTGTACCCGTCTTCATCAATATCTGTAACAATAGGATATTGCATGCCGCTTGTAGGAACTGAATAGATCCGTTCGCCATCCATAATCTCCCAAGCATATAGGCGGCCAAAGTTTGCCAGGGCTACAATATCTTTTTGCTCATTTTTGTCGATATCTGAGACAAAAGGAGAAAACATCTGAGCAGCCGGTTGTCCCATACTTTTCGTGAATCGTAATTGTCCTTGCTGACTAATTAAAAATACCGAGCCGTTTGAACTCATTGTCAAAATCATGGGTTCACGATGGATTTTGTTTTCATCCTGTACGCTTAAATCGTGAACTGATGGAGTTCCTACTAATGCACTATTTGAAGCGTAAACAGCTTCGATATCAGAAGATTCAGTACTTGTTTCGAAGACATTGAGAGAATCAGCAAAAAGCTGATTGGGACCTATCGAATACAGATAACCGTCGGCTGCATTTCCTAAAATATTACCTTCATACAATACGGGAGAACCGTTTAATGAGGCATTAATAAATTTTGGAAAACCGTCCCTTTCATTGCCATTTGCACGCCACCCATGCAGGGCATTTTCTGCAAATGCAAAAATAGTTGTTGCTCCTTGATAATTCGTAATTGTCGGGGTCGTTTTGATCTCAGCATTTGTTGTAATAGGCCAACCATTAATATTTTCACCGCGACCATTTAAAATATGCAGCTTTCTATCTGCGGTGGCAGCCATCGCATTCGGCAGTCCATCTCTGTCGATATCTTCTACCACCAATGGCGAAGTAATTTTTTCGTTAAGTTCAAAAGGAAACTTTGGAAGCAGTTCCCCGTTGTCATTCCATCCGAATATTTTATTACCGGCCGCAAGAAGAATCACATTTTGGTTAGTTCCATACCAGTCGTAAACTACGGGAGCTCCAATCGGAGTGTCAGATCCGGTATTTGTTTGCAGTACAACCGTTCCATCAGCAGCCAACGCATATAAATTGCCGGATTTTGTGGCAAAAATAACCTCATTCCTATCATTGCCCCCAATATCAGCTAAAATTGGTTTCCCCGTTAAATCGGAACCGGTGGGGAATAACCATTTTTCCTGATAGGGAGCCGAACGGTCTTCGGTTTGATACGCTTTTAAGCTAAAGGAGAAGGTGCTGTCGTTGGCTGCAGTAGTGGATGCCGTTATTAGATCAAACTTAGACGTGAGCGCATTCAGATAATTATTAGGGGATAGAAAGGGTTCTATAAAGGAATAGAAATCATTGTTGCCAATAAAGAACGCACTAATTTCTTTGGGTAGATCCTTTTTTATATCCCGAAAGGTTTGTTCATAATATAAGGTGCGACGGCGACTGCGGTCAGAGGCAACTCCCTCGACAAGTCCTTTCCGTTTTGAGATTGCAACGACATTTCCGATGATCTCCAGATAGAAATTTTGAAACGTGCAAAATGAACTACCTATCAGCTGGGCAATAGCATTACTTTGGATCACGTATGAACCGTTGCTGCGTTGGATATGATCATCGCGAACCAGTGAATTAAGGGCACGTCGCAGGGCGGAGACATCCGAAACCTTACGCAGAAATAAATGTTCACCGGTAGAAAGAAATCCAGACTGTGAATACATCACCAGTGAAAACTCCGGATCGAGCGTTTTAGCGATATCCGAATATGCAATTTGGTCATCGATCAGAACTGAATCCAGTCGTGTAGTGTCTGCCATAGTAGTGGGAGGAACACGTCGCGGTGCGAGACGAAACAGACCTGCTGCAGCAGCATTTGATGCAATATACCGATCTAAAATAATGGGAGCATTGGTAGAAGATACGGCTGCTACCAGGTCGGACGGAATTTTTTTGTTGAGGGGGACAGTGCCGGTTAGTTCAAGCATGCTGCCTTGGCCTTCTCCCTCTTTTGTAACCGATAATAATGTTGGCTCCGTACCTTTTAAGGCTTCTTTAATCATAGGACGATAGGTAACCATCGACAGCTGCTCTGCCCATTTGTCAAGAGAGGGCGTATTCATGATGATGTTACCCGCCTGGGGTGTAATATTTGACAGGTTTGCCCGCGCATGAGAACCTGTATATGCTCGGATTGTTTCTTCAAGGGCCAGACTGGATTCGGATATGAATAAATCGTCGTGAAGTTGGGCTGCAAAAAGTCTTCGATCGCCAAGATGTAGAATATGTATTTTGACGTTCTTAAAGGAGTACTGGTTTTGTGCAAAATCCAAATAAAAATTATTCTGCATCCGCTCCATAAATCTATCGGATGCCTGTGCCATCCAAACGATTGCAAGCTGGTTATCGGCGTCTGGATATAGTGTTATAGCATTTAATGGGATCGGGGACTGTGCCGTAGAGTCGACTCGTGATAATAGTTGAACGGCTGAAGAAGTAATGTCATCCAATAATGGAGTGTGAGATGCGTCAAGAACAGAATTAAGTGAAGCTGCGTCATTGGGAACGATTACAAAGGGAGCATCCTCCGGTACGGCATCCGACCAATCGCGATCGGGAATATCTGAACATGATGCCAAGAGTAAAATGGTAAATACAAAGAAACCTGCAGCTTTAAACGTGTTCATGAATGGGTGATAAATTTTTCTCTGTAATAATTATTAAAATATCGGTGTTTATTTAATAGCTTATGTGTAGGCAACTTTTTAAAGCCTACAAAAGTAACAATTTTGATATAAATGAACTTTCTAAATCCTTTATTTTTGTTGGGGCTATTGGCCGTCGTATTACCTGTTATTATTCACTTGGTCAATCTGAAAAAGCCACAAAAAGTTGCCTTTTCAACCCTGTCTTTTTTTAATGAGCTTCGTAAAAGTACAATTCGTCGCATACGAATCAAACAATATTTGTTACTTGCACTGAGAGCATTAGCTATATTGTTTTTAGCTCTTGCGCTGGCCCGTCCTTTTTTACCTCCAACCATAACGGGCTCAGCAAGTTCCGGAGAATCTCGTTCCGTTGCAATATTGATCGATAACAGTGCCAGTATGAGCCGGGTTGGAACAGATGGTCCCCTAATAGAACAGGCTAAGAATGTTGTTAATCGCATAATAAGTAACGGGAACTCTGATGATAAATTTCTTATAAAAACGACAAATAATTCTGATGCAACAGGTGCTGGTTTTGTGAGTGGCATCCGGGCGATTTCTCAGCTGGATGATATAACATCAGTAAATCGTGGGCATTATACCTCCCAAAAGTTTAAAGAGGTGTATCAGCAGCTTAAAGATACACCGGAGGAACAGTCGGTATTGTATATTGTTTCTGATGGGCAGGTCAGTCAGCTATCATCTTTAGAAGAGGTGGAGTTTGGTGATGAGTCACAAGAAAAATCAATATCGGTACAGCTAATCCGACTGGAAGAGGTCAAACAACAGAATGTGGCAATCAAATCAGTTTCTCTTGAGAGTCAACTGCTAAGCTCAGATTCACCGATAACCTTGTCGGTGAGCGTAGAAAATACGGGAAATGCAGCTGTCACCAATCAGTTTGTTTCGTTACAGGTAAAAGGGGAGATGACAGGTCAATATGAAACCTCATTAGAGTCGGGTGAGACTGAAGATTTTCTATTTGAGATCGTTCCGGAAGAAGTTGGTTACATTTCCGGCCGAATACTTTTGGAGGGAGATGAAATAGATTTTGATAACACAAGGCATTTTGTAGTGCATATTCCCCGGCAGCGGTCAATTTTGTTAGTGAACAATAACCAAAAGTCTTCTTTTACCTCGTATATAGCTCCGGCATTAGAAGCGGCACGACAGAATAATGCCCGTATCTTATTTGAAGAAAAACAGGTTGATGACATTAAACAAGGGGAATGGAAAGACTACGATGGGCTGATACTAAATGGGCTTATTTCCATTCCTGCATATTGGCATCAGGGACTCCGGCAATATGTTCAAGAGGGAGGAGGTATCCTATTTTTTCCTTCAGAACAAGGAAAAGTAGAAAGTTATAATCAATTCTTTTCCCTATTAAATGCCGGACAATTTGATAATGTGATAGGAGAGTACGGTTCCTTTGAATCCATTTCAAAGATGGGGGAACTCGAAGAAGGCCATCCTGTGTTGGATGGTATTTTCAATAAAGAAGAGGATGAGGAAATTCGGGTTGACTTGCCTTCGCTGTTCTACTATTACCATTATACCCCTTCTGCAAATTCCAATAGCTTGACGGTATTAGATGCTGAAAACGATGATATTATACTTACTGAGAACAGGTTTGGGGAAGGAAGGGTGCTCATTTCAACGTTGGGGGCTGATCCCGGTTGGTCAAACTTGCCGGTTAATCCGCTTTTTGCGCCCTTGTTTTACCGAACGATATTGTATGCATCGTCATCCGAAAGCGGTGGTCTTCAGCAGCATCAGCTTGGTTCTACCTTTGAATGGGTGGAACCCACATCAGAGACAGATATCACACTATCAATAAACGGAACGGATTATAAGCCGACGGTTCAGCGACAGTCCAATGGTATGAAAATAACCTATGAAGGCAGAGAATGGGAACCGGGAATATTAGAAATATTGGCGGGAGACCTGGAAATTAAGGTAGCAGTAAATCAAGATATAATGGAATCATACTTTGATACGTTAGATGAAGAGCAGTGGCAAGATATCCTGGATGACAAAGTCCATAGGGCCGATGTTATTGCTGCGGATGACCTCACAAACGAGAAATTGGATGAACAACTGATGTCTTCCGTTTTCGGAAAAGAAATTTGGAATTGGTTTGTTTGGATAGCATTGCTTTTTTTAGTTACAGAAACTTTGGTTACGTGGTTATACAAGGCCGAATCAACATCCTTATGATATGATAAATACCGATCCAGATATTATTCTTTGGTTTGTGTTGGGTATCTTTACCCTGGGTTCAGCTGTATTGGCAACTACATCTGTAGTGAATGTTATTCGATTGCGTAACGTGAGGTTGAGCTGGAAGACCGGTAAACTGGGCGGATACCCGTTATTTTCGACCCTGTTTATGATTACCGTTTTTATTGCAGGTGGAGCAGCAGTATACCGTGAAGCAACCAGTGAGATGGTGTTAGCCGGGATGTATAGCTGGCTGGGTTTCTGTTGGTTTACAGCCAGTTTTTTGGCAACAAAACGATTTGTTACCGATCACGGTATTGTAAAAAATGTGAATGAACCATCGCAAACCGTAGCATGGCACCAGATTCGTGATTTTGTAGAAACCGAACATAAAACCCACACACATTATATTTTCATATATAGTGCCGATAAAAGTGATAGTACCGAGGAGCTTATTCGGTTGGAACTGAATGTGCCCCATTATCGGGAAGAATCTTTTAAAAAATTAATTTCACATAAACTCGGACGCCGAATTCGTTGTTATATTAAGGATGATATAAACATCCAGCAGTTTAAACAGCTGTAGCAATTACAATCAAAACTTTTAGACTTAACTCATTTGTTTGAAGAGATACGAAATTCCGACATTGTTCAAGAGCGGGCCATTCTTGTAGGTGTATATGGTCCCGAGACGCCGCGCATCCAAGCTGAAGAGTATTTGGATGAGCTTGAGCTGCTCACTTATACCGCTGGCGGCAAGACGATAGACAAAGTCTTGCAAAACCGAATGCATCCTGATCCTTCCTCGTATGTTGGTTCAGGTAAGCTTCGACAACTGAAATCGATGAAGGGCGCAAAAAATATCGATACCTTTATTTTTGATGATGATCTTTCGCCCACGCAGATACGGAATATTGAAAAGGAAACAAAGGCCAAGGTATTGGATCGCAGTGGATTGATCCTGGATATTTTTGCTTCACGAGCAAAAACCGCAGCCGCTAAAACACAGGTAGAGCTTGCACAGCTTCAATATTTGTTGCCGCGATTAACGCGATTTTGGACACACTTGTCGCGCCAGCAGGGTGGTATCGGAACTCGAGGACCGGGTGAATCACAGATTGAGATGGACCGCCGTATGATTGACAAGCGTATTGCTACGCTTAAAGATAAGCTTGATAAAATTGATCAGCAGCGGCAGACTCAGCGCAAGGGACGCTCCGAGAAGGAACGAATATCACTCGTTGGCTATACTAATGCTGGTAAATCGACCTTGATGAATGCGCTGACAAATACTGAAGTATTAGCTGAAAACCGTTTATTTGCTACTCTCGATTCTACAGTGCGGCAATATGAGATTGGTAACCACGAAGCGCTTTTATCAGATACTGTGGGATTTATCCGAAAGCTGCCGCATGATCTCATTGCCAGTTTTAAGTCTACACTCGATGAAGTACGGGAATGTGATATTCTTTTACACGTAGTAGATGCTTCAGCACGAGTAGTACAGGACTATATTGATGTAGTAGATGATACTCTTGAGGATATGGATGTAAACGATAAAAAAAGCCTGCTGGTGTTTAATAAAATGGACGCTATCGATTCACATCGCATTAATGAACTGAAGCGGGCTTATCCTGATGCGGTGTTTATTTCTGCCGAGCGGGGCATTGGTCTCGATAAACTGGAAAAAAGAATTAAGGAACTTATTGAGGAAGATTTCGTTACAGAAACCAGAACCATTCCCGCAGCGAAGTATGAAGGGGTCGCGTTTTTACATCGCGAAGCAAATATTATTGAAAAAAAGTACGAAGGTTCAGATATAAAGCTTACGTTTAGTATAGATAAAGCAGATTTGATGCGACTTAACGCAATACTCGACAATACTGATACTGCCGAATCGGTTATGTAACAAATTGTATTATATTATCTACTGATGCTTGCAAATAAATCCATAACAAAGTCTGAGTTTGAACCTCTTCGAGGTACCGATACCGTTGCAACGGTAAGGAAGCGTATGAAGGAGGAGCAGGTAAATGCTTTGCCGGTAGTAGATCCTACTACCCAAAAGCTAATAGGTCAGATAAATCGTGATCAACTTTCTCGCGCAGAGAACAACCAGCAGGTTTCGGATCTGCAGATGGATAAAGCTGTCAAAATTTTTGAAGGTCAGCATGTCTTTGAAGGTGGTCGACTGATGTTACAGTATGAATTGAATTTGCTTCCGTTGGTAAATAAAGAAGCAACCTTCTTGGGAGTGATTACTAAGCAACAAATCTTGGAGATGATCTCCAAGATGTTGAATCTTGAACAAAAAGGGTCTGTGCTGGCAATAGAAATTGAACCCATTGATTTTTCCCTTTCCGAAATAGTACAAATTATTGAGGCCGAAGGGGCCAAAATTCTTGGGGTTGCGGTAGAAAGTCCCGACAGCAATCATCAAGCATTCGAAGTATCTGTAAAGCTTAATTTGAAAGATATCTCTCGTGTAACCGCTGCTTTAAAACGGTACGGGTATTCTGTTATCACTGAATCGGAGAGCACAGTACTCGAAAATGATTTGGAACACCGCGCTGATGAACTGCTTAAGTACATAGATATGTAAATCTATGTATAATGAAATTCCTTTCTTGTATTTGCGGAACAAAACTACAATTCTTGATATATTCAGTAATAACTGGAACCTGAATTTTACTTGATCAATGGTAAACGTGCGCCGAATAATTAGCTTATTAGTCATCTGCATACTCACCGGATTTTTGCAACTTCAAGCGCAGGAAGTACAAGAGTCTGCTTCTCAGGATTTTAATAATGGCGTTACCCTTTTTGATAAAGGACTTTTCGAAGAGTCTATTACCGAATTTGAGCATTTCATACAAAAGCACGGGAATCATCAGCTTGTCACAACTGCAAATTATTATTTAGCACGTGCCAAGGCTAAAGTGGATACGACGAACAAATCAGTATACTTTGAAGAGTTTATCGATGAGTTCCCATTTTCTAACTATTCTTCAAAGTTACTTTTTGATCTTGGCCAACAGGCCGACAGTGCAGGGCAGTACAGACAAGCTGAAACATATTACAGTCGCGCCCTAAAATTAGGTCTTAATAAAAAACAGTCAGCGAAGGCGTATTATTGGATGGGAGAATCAGCTGCAGCTGATAGTAGCTTTGTACAGGCCCGACAGTATTTTATGACGTTGGCGGATGAATATCCAAAAAGCGAGTGGGCAGCGAAGGCATTATATGCCCGGGGGCGACTGTACCTTAGTGAAAATAAGTACGACTCTTCAAGTGTTGCTTTTGAAATTTTAAAAGAGCGTTATCCCAACAACGAAATGTCCCGTCGGGTCGGAACAGCACTGGGAGAGTCTTATTACCAGCAAGGCCGTTACAAAGAAGCCATAGAAGCTCTCAAAAATGCAATGCCTCATCTTGATGATGAGCTGCGTTCCAAAGCCGTTTATTTGATCGCAGAAAGCAGTAATTATCTGGGTAACTATGATGAAGCGTCAAGGTATTATAAGCAGTATACCAATTTAAATGAGGGAACTGATAAAGTACGCGTGGCTCACTATGGATTGGGATGGTTGTATCATAAGCAGGAGATTTATCATTGGGCAGCCGATGAATTTGGAAAAGCGGCTGAGGGAGAGGATGAGACGGCTCGAAAAGCACTTTATTACAAGGCTGTTAATGAAAAACTTGGCTCTCGTTATGGAGATGCCTTAAATACGTTCCGCACCTATGGTGATCGTTTCCAGCAAGGCCTCTGGGTGGAGCGGGCCTATTATGAATGGGCTGTTACGGCTTATGAAGTTGGACGTCATACCGAAGCCATTGAAGCATTGTTGCCGTTGGTTCGAAGTGATCGCGAGCTGGATTGGAAAGGGAAGGTCTATACCTTGCTGGGCGAAGCCTATTTTGCGAACAAAGAATATACCCGGGCTTTACAAGCTTTTGAAGCTGCAGAGAAAGTTACGGATGTTGATCCTGCTATCAAGCGTCAGGCGAAGTTCCAAAAAGCATGGGTACAGTATAGTAATCACGCCTATGAGCAGGCTCAACCCATTTTCAGATCGGTATATACTGAAGCACCTGATACCAAACTGGGACAGGAAGCACTTTTCTGGAGTGCTGATGCCCTTTACCAGTCACAGCAATATGGCCAAGCTGCCAACCAATTTGCTGAGTTTATTAAACGCTATCCTGACCATGAGATGATTGGTCCGGCGAATTATGCCTTGGGCTGGAGCTATTTCAAAAACGGTAATTATCAGCAGGCTATTGATCCATTTAAAACCTTTTATCAGGATTACGAAGCGCCGGACGTAGCCTTATACCCTTATGATACTGATACGCAACTGCGTATTGGGGATGCCTACTATGCGATTAGCGATTATGAAAATGCTGTTTCTTATTACCAGGAAGCAATAGGGGCCGAGCCCGGTGGCGATTATGCAATGTATCAAATGGCGAACAGTTACTATCGAGATGAACAAACCTACGAAGCAGTAACTACGTTTAGACGGTTTCTTAGAATTTATCCCTACAGTCAATTTGTGGAGCAGGCCCAATATAATATCGCTTATATTTATTTAAATACCGGAAATTATACGCAAGCGGTCGAAGAATTCCAGGAGGTCATTAATAAGTACCCGAATACCGAATGGGCGGCCCGTGCCCAATACAATATCGGGGATGCCTATTATAATGCCGGTGATTACAAAAAAGCTATTGCCGCTTATAAAGATGTGATGGAGGGATATCCGCAGAGTGAGTATATTATTGAAGCTGTAAACGGCATTCAGTATTCACAGATGTCGTTGGGACAACCAGATTCAAGTTCGGCTATTCTGGAAGACTTTATTGCGGATCACCCACAGACATCAATGGCTGACAGACTTCGGTTCCGTCAGGCTGATAACCGAATGCAGTCGGGTAATTACCAGGCAGCTATCGATGAATTTCAGCAATATATCAGGATTACGAATAACCAGGAGTTATTGCCGGATGCTCATTTTAACCTTGCCAATGCTTACGAACAGACTGACCAAATTGCCAAGGCAGTGGATGAGTATGAGATGATTGTTAATGAATTTCCCGATTCAGAACGTGTAGGCCCCTCTCTAGCTTCTTTGGGACGAATTGCCTATTCGCGGGTTAATTATAAGCAGTCATTCAAATACTTTAGCCAACTTGCTGAACAGGAGCAGAAGTACAGAGGAGAGGCCTATATCGGTATGGGGAATGCTCAGTTGGCGATGAATAATTTATCTGAGTCTGAAAAATATTATCAGGCAGCGCTGGATAATAACAGTGGATATGCCCCTGCCAAAGTAGGGCTGGCCAAGATCGCTATTGAAAGAGAAGATTATCAACGAGCACAAGAACTGTTATCACCCATTGCCGAATCAAATACAACTGAGGTAGGAGCTGAAGCCCAATACTATCTGGGAGAAATCCATCAGCAGCAGGGTAATTATAAACAAGCTGTAAAAGCTTATGCCAATGTAAATATTTTATATGAGGCGTTTAGCAATTGGGTTGCCAGAGCATTGTTACGGCAGGCAGAAAGCTATATTCAAATGGGACAGCGGGGAGAGGCTCGTTCTACACTCAATACTTTGATAGAAGATTATCCCGGTACGCCACAAGCAAAAGATGCACAGGAATTATTGGATTCACAGTAGATTATGAATAAAAAAGTTGATCCTGCCAATGGGCTAAATGGAACAATTAAATTGCCTCCTGACAAGTCAATTTCGCACCGTTCGGTGATGTTTGCTTCGTTACACGAAGGCCAATCTATTATTCGTAACTTTTCTGCTGCTGCTGATCCTCACAGTACCATCGAATGTATGCGTGGCCTGGGAGTAACGATTCATGAAGATAATAGCACGGTAGAAGTCGAAGGGGTGGGAAGGGAAGGATTACAGGCCCCGCAAGGGGATTTAGACTGTGGAAACTCCGGCACTACCATGCGTTTGCTGAGCGGTATTATTGCTGGGGCCGGAGTGTCAGCGCGTCTTGTTGGAGATGAATCATTGTCAGCCCGTACCATGAAACGCATTATTGATCCGCTAACCGAAATGGGGGCTGAAATAAATGCTCGGGAAGATGATTTTGCCCCGTTGGAAATCAGTCGATCGGGACCAATAAAGCCGCTGCACTTTCCGCTGCCCATCCCCAGTGCCCAGCTAAAATCGTGCGTGCTGTTAGCGGGATTGTTTGGTAATGAACAGACTAAAGTGATAGAAACGCTTCCCAGTCGTGACCATACTGAGCGACTATTGAGTCTGACGATCGAAGAAAAAGATGGACAAAAGCATATTTATTCATCGCAGAAGGATGATATTCCTGAGCAAACGTATCGTATTCCCAACGACTTTTCAGCTGCCGCTTTTTGGTTGGTAGCAGGTGCCATTCATTCCAATGCAGAAATTACGCTGCCCAATGTAGGAATGAATCCAACACGTTTTGGGGCTCTTGATATTTTGAAACGGATGGGGGCTGATGTTACTGTTAGTAATGAACATTACGAAGGCGCTGAACCGGTAGCTGATTTAAGCGTAGCAAGTTCAGCGTTACAACCCGTTAATATTACCGAAGAAATAGTCCCCAACTGTATTGATGAAATTCCAATTCTTATGATCGCCATGCTTTATGCCGACGGTGTTTCTCGCGTATCCGGTGCAGAGGAACTGCGTCACAAAGAAACGGATCGACTTTCTGCAATGGCTGAAGTGCTTGAGAGAGCTGGGGCTGATTTTACCGAACACGAGGATGGGTTTGAAATTAAAGGCAATCCCGACTTTGTACCCGAGTCGGCATCTTTTAAAAGTTACCATGATCATCGCATTGCTATGTCGGCCGCAATATTGAGCTTAATGGGAGATCATTCATCACAGATACTGCATGCTGAATGTACTGCCATTTCTTATCCATCGTTCTGGGATGATCTGTTACTTCTGACGAATTGATTGGCCAATCCGCAAATCTGACAATTCATTCTTATTGATGACGTAATAATGCCAATACGTCATAAAAGTACCCCGCCTTTATAACTTGGCATTGTGATTGCTCATATAAAAGTGAATTTAGAACAAATGGGTAAATCCATGAATGATTTTACAGTTGATATAGAGCGACAGTTAAACAAGCTGGGAAAGGATATACAAAATTTTGTAGAACGCATTGTACCTCTCGAAGACAGAGGTCACGATTTTGCTCCGGCTTGTGATATTGTAGAAAGTGACGAAACCTATGCGATTAAACTGGATTTGCCCGGGTTGTCAAAGAAAGAAATTAATATTGCTCTCAAAGAGCATGTTTTAACAGTGAAGGGTGAGCGGGCTGAAGAATTAGATGATTCCGATGTCTATCGCCGACAGGAGCGTTCAACGGGTGTGTTTTCTCGTTCGTTTGCGCTACCGGAAAATGTGAATACTGCTGAAATTGATGCGGTATTTCGTAATGGGGTATTGACAATTACAATGCCCAAATCGGATGTTCTTAATGATGCAGAATCTATTCCGATTAAGTAAAACAATTTTTATCAGTGTCATGCTGAACTTGTTTCAGCATCAGCACTAACAACTTGTTTTAAAGATCCCGAGACAAGTTCGGGATGACATGAAACACAAGAAATTGCACAAAGAATTAAACAAACAACAAAAAATCATAAACTACTATTATGGGTAAGATTATAGGAATTGACTTAGGTACAACCAACTCCTGCGTTGCCGTAATGGAGGGCAATGAGCCTACTGTTATTCAAAATTCAGAAGGCGGCCGAACAACCCCATCGGTTGTGGCTTTCTCCAAAGACGGTGAGCGGTTAGTTGGGGCACCTGCAAAACGACAAGCAATTACGAATCCGGAAAAAACGATTTCCTCAATTAAACGCTTTATGGGCCGCTTCTATGATGAAGTGGATGAAGAGGCCAATCAAGCTTCTTACGAGATTGTAAAGGGTGACAATGATACGGCCCGCGTTCAGATTGAAGACCGTACATATACGCCTCAGGAAATTTCAGCCATGGTGCTCCAGAAGATGAAGCAAACAGCTGAAGAGTACCTGGGGGATGATGTAACGGAAGCGGTTATTACCGTTCCTGCATATTTTAACGATGCACAGCGTAAAGCAACACAAGAAGCAGGAGAAATTGCCGGTCTTGATGTAAAACGAATTATTAATGAGCCAACCGCTGCTTCATTAGCTTATGGTCTTGACAAGAAAGATCAGGATATGACCATTGCTGTCTACGACCTTGGTGGCGGTACATTTGATATCTCGATTCTTGAGCTCGGTGACGGCGTGTTTGAAGTTAAATCTACCTTCGGAGATACCCATCTCGGTGGGGATGACTTTGACTCCCGTCTGATCGATCACTTGGCTAAAGAGTTCAAAAAAGACGAAGGCATCGATCTGCGAGATGATCCTATGGCTATGCAGCGACTCAAAGATGCTGCTGAGAAAGCCAAGATAGAGCTTTCAAGCTCCCAAAAAACAAATGTAAATCTGCCATTTATTACAGCTACGGATTCTGGACCCAAGCATCTGAACATTGACATTACTCGGTCAGAGTTTGAAAAGATGATTGATGATCTGGTTCAGAAGACGCTTGATCCGTGCAAGAAAGTGCTGAGTGATGCAGACCTGTCACAGAATGATATCGACGAAGTTATTTTGGTTGGCGGGTCTACTCGAATTCCAAAAATTCAAGAAATTGTCAAAGATTTCTTCGGCAAAGATCCAAGTAAGGGTGTAAATCCCGATGAAGTTGTAGCGGTAGGTGCTGCAATTCAGGGTGGTGTAATGTCTGGCGATGTTGACGATGTTGTTCTGTTGGATGTTACTCCACTGTCACTCGGTATTGAAACACTCGGTGGAGTTACTACCGAACTTATTGAGGCAAATACGACCATCCCAACCAGCAAAACTGAAACATTTTCTACCGCTGCTGATAATCAGACCAGCGTAGAAATTCATGTGTTGCAGGGTGAACGTGCCAAAGCCCAGGATAATAGAACGCTCGGACGTTTCCACTTGGATGGCATACCGCCAGCACCGCGAGGTGTGCCTCAAATTGAGGTTACATTTGATATCGACGCCGATGGTGTTCTCAATGTAAGTGCCAAGGATAAAGGTACTGGTAAAGAGCAAAGTATTCGTATCGAAGCTTCTTCTGGTCTTTCGGAAGATGAAATCGAGAAGATGAAAGAAGAAGCTGAGAAGCACGAAGAAGAAGACGAGCGTATTCGCGAGCGTGCAGAGAAATTAAACAAGGCCGATAGTCTTGTATTCTCAACGCGCAAGCAGCTTGATGAGCACGAAGATAAAATCTCTGACGAAAATAAAGAGAAAATCGAAGCTGCACTTGAGAAAGTGAAAGAGCTCCACGATCAGGAGAAAGTGGACGAGCTTGATGATGCCATGGAAGAATTGAATAACGCATGGTCAGAAGCTTCGCAAGAGATTTATCAGGGCGCTGCCCAAGGGCAACCCGGAGCTGGTGCTGCCGGACCAGGAGCCGCTGCTGGAGCAGCCGCCGGAGCTGGAGCTCCAAACGGAGCCGCCGGCGCCGAAGCTGATCAAGACAGTGAAGAAGATGAAGATGCTGTTGACGCCGACTTTGAAGTCGTCGATGAAGACGAAAACGAATAACAGCTGATCTATCAATCATAAAATTGGAAAAGCCCTTCGCCGACCGGCAAAGGGCTTTTTTTATTCTATATACTCTCAAGATATAATAGCATGAATTTAGTTGTTCTGATTACGCATCTCAGGAATGTAATAAGATCATTGACATAAGTTTTGCAAAGTTGGTTACAGCAAGGCGATATATTATATTTGGCCCGAAAATCGATATACAGAATATTTAAGAATTTTTAACTGATTTGGACCGTCCGAAGACTTCACTCATTGAGGAACTTATTAATCGTGCTTTCAAGGAGGATATTTCTGACGGTGATGTAACGACAAATGCTATTGTTGATGAAATGCAACGAGCACAGGCTGTATGGATAGCCAAAGAACAAGGTATTGTTGCAGGGCTCGATGTTGCCAAACAAATTTTTGAACATTTGGATCCTAAGATACGATGGGATCCGAATGTCAGGGATGGTACACCGGTAGATAAGGGCAGTGAAATTCTCATCATAAAGGGTAAAGCCCGAGCGCTGTTGACTGCCGAGCGCATTGCTTTAAACATAGTTCAGCGTATGTCTGGCATTGCTACCAAGACTCGTCAATTTGTAAATGTTGTTGAAGGATATTCCACAAGAATTTTAGATACTCGCAAAACGGTACCGGGCTTTCGTAAACTGGATAAATACGCAGTTAAAGCCGGAGGAGGGACAAACCATCGCATGGGTCTTTATGATATGGCGATGATCAAGGATAATCACATTATTGCCGCGGGAAGTATTGCCAAAGCAGTGTCTGATGTGCGAAATACCAATCCGGATATTACAATTGAAGTTGAAACAACCCGTATTGAAGAAGTACAGCAAGCATTATCTGCTAAGGTTGATATTATTATGCTTGACAATATGGGTATAGAAGAAATGAAACAGGCCGTAGAAATTATAGGTACCAAGGCTGAATCTGAAGCTTCCGGAAATGTTACTCTTGAAACCGTTAAGGATGTAGCAGCTACCGGGGTCGACTATATATCGGTAGGAGCATTAACGCACTCTGTTAAAGCTTTCGATATTAGTCAACGTTTAACGTATTTCAATAATCATACTAAGTAGAATTCAATCACAATGATGGAGACCCAAGAACTTGTTGAGGGAATTAAAGAATTAAAAGAAAAAAAGAATGCCGTGATTTTAGGGCATAACTATATGGTGCCCGAAGTTCAGGATATCGCCGATTATTTGGGGGATTCGCTTGGACTCTCGCACCAGGCCGCCGAAACTGAAGCGGATATGATAGTGTTTTGCGGAGTACATTTTATGGCAGAAACGGCTTCCATTATTTCGCCGAACAAAAAGGTTTTGATCCCTGATCTGGATGCAGGTTGTTCACTGGCCGACAGCATTACTGTTGAGCAGCTTCGAAAGTGGAAGGCGGAGCATCCGGATGCAGTAGTTGTTACCTATATTAATACCACAGCAGCTGTCAAAGCAGAGTGTGATTATTGCTGCACTTCTTCGAATGCGGTGGATATAGTGGAATCCATTCCGGAAGATAAAGAAATTTTGTTTTTACCTGATAAGTTTCTGGGATCTTATGTGGAGATGGTTACCGGGCGGGAGCTCAATATTTGGGATGGTGCGTGTCATGTGCACGAAAAAATCGGAGAACTGAACCTGGCTGAAAAGCAGAAAGAGTATCCCGATGCAGAGGTCTTAATTCATCCGGAATGTGGTTGTTCAACCTCGTGCATGATGAAATCAGCGATGTATTTCGATTGTAAAGATGGTCATATTCATTCTACAAGCGGGATGTTAAAGCAAGCACAAGAATCGGAGGCCGAAGAATTTGTAGTGGCTACAGAGACCGGTATTTTACATCGCATGCGCAAAGAGAATCCGGGAAAGCAATTCTATCCTGCGAATGAGAATTCGGTTTGTGAATATATGAAGATGATAAACCTTGAAAAGTTATATGATGCCTTGAAGTATGAGCAGTATGAAGTCAAAGTAGATGCTGAATTGGCCGAACGAGCTCACCTGCCGATCGAACGCATGTTGAGTATTGCATAGGATATATAGGTGATTGTCGTAATGTTTTTGCAGGTTTATAAACGATTTTGAAATGAGATCAAGTTAAATTTTTATGAATATTTTGGGTATTGAGTCATCGTGTGACGAGACAGCCGCTGCTGTTTATACTGATGATGGCCTCCAGTCGAATATAATAGCGTCTCAGGCCGTTCATGAACAGTATGGCGGGGTTGTGCCCGAGCTCGCATCGCGGGCGCATCACAAGACTATCTGGCATACGGTGCAGCAGGCCCTTGAAGAGGGAGCTATCCCGCTGTCTGATATCAATGCAGTGGCGGTAACGCAGGGGCCGGGGTTAATGGGTTCACTGTTAGTTGGACTTTGTTTTGCTAAAGGACTATGCCTATCCCGTAATATTCCTTTGGTGGGTGTTAATCATATGGATGCCCATATCTATGCCAACTTTATCGATAATAAACCTGAATATCCGTTTGTATCATTAACAGTTTCCGGAGGTCATACACAGCTCGTGCATGTTACGGCTCCCTTTGAGCATACCTTGTTGGGACAAACCCGTGATGATGCGGCCGGGGAAGCTTTTGATAAAATTGGCAAAATTTTAGGGCTGCCTTATCCGGCGGGGCCTGTTATAGATGAGCGATCAGAGCATGGCGATCCAAACTTTCATGACTTTCCCCAGGCAATGTTGGATAATGATTTTGAGTTTAGTTTCTCGGGACTCAAAACATCAGTTAAGTACTTTTTAGAAGATCAGGACAATGAAAAACAATTTTTGGAAGAACACTTGGATGATATTTGTGCCAGTGTATCGCATGCGATTACCGAGGTATTGATTAAGAAACTTCGCAATGCAATTGAGCATACCAGGGTGAATACAATTGCTTTGGCAGGAGGGGTATCAGCCAATTCCATGTTGCGAAGAAAAGCCACTAAATTGGCAGAGCAAACCGGTTGTGATCTGCATATTCCCAAATTGGCTTATTGCACTGATAATGCTGCTATGATTGCCATCACGGGTTATATGATGGCTCAGCGCCAGATGTTTTCAGATATGAAGATCAAACCTTTTGCAAATTTGAAAGCGTTGGAAAGGGGTAATATTTAAAGGGATGTTTGGCAGGGATTTATTGCAATAAATCCCTGCAAGGTGGGATTATTGAAACCGCTTCGAGGCCTCTACTGCCAGCGCATCTACACGGTTGTTACGTTCATTATCAGAATGTCCTTTAACTTTTATCCATTCGACATCATGCGGTTGCATAGCAGTGAGCATTTCCTCCCACAAGTCTCGATTTTCAACCGGTTTCTTATTGGCCTTTTTCCATCCTCGTTTAAGCCAGGCATCTATCCAGCCTTGTTTAAAGGCGTTCACAATTAGAGCACTGTCGCTGTGAATTTTTACGTGGCAGGGCTGGTTAAGCGCATTCAGGGCCTCAATTACGGCGCGCATCTCCATGCGATTGTTGGTAGTATCTTTTGCACCGCCTGTTAATTCTCTTTCTTCTCCATTCCACTGTAGCAGTACGCCCCATCCACCGGGGCCAGGGTTTCCACTGCAGGCGCCATCTGTAAATACAATAACCGTTTTTTTCTTCTGTTTAGACATAGCGTTTTGTGATTGGGGCTAATTTCGTTTTAAGATTCTTCGCAGCGTCAGCTACATGCCGATGCCAGTTAATTTCATTGTTGCCTGCATAAATAATACTCCTGCTGGAGTTGATAAGGGGAATACCTGAGTGTTGTTCCAGAGATTTGTTGAGTGCTTCAATCGAGCCTCCCTGTTTACCAACTCCCGGAATAAGCAATGGAGATTCGGAAAATTCCTTGATGACAGGTTCTAACATGTTTGCTTTTGTTGCTCCTACGACCATCCCGATAGAGGTTTGGCTTGATTGCTGCTTTGTCTTTAGCTCTCTGGAAATAAAGCTCGAAATAGTTTGTCCTCCCGCTAATTCTTTTAGCAGGATGTCTTTTGCTCCGGGATTTGAAGTCAACGTCAGTACGTAAATGCTTTTTGAGGTATCATTCAGAAATGGATCCAGTGTTTCAAAACCCATGAGAGGATTCAAAGTTACGGCATCTACATCAAAATGATCAAAAAAGGCATTGGCATAATGCTCAGCGGTAGAACTGATGTCTCCGCGTTTGGCATCGGCGATTATGATCTTGTTATCCGGGATATAGTTTAAGATGGCCTCAAATGTCTGCCATCCGGCCGTACCCAATGCTTCAAAAAAACCGAGATTTGGTTTATATGCTGCACAGTATTCAGTTGTTACATCAATTACCTTTTTAAGGAATTGTTCTACTTTGTGATGATCAGGATTATGCTTAGATGTGATCGGATCCGGCATCAAATCCAGGTTGGGATCAAGTCCCACACAAAGGGCGGACTCGGTGTTCTGTACAGACGATTTTAGTTTGTCGCTGAAAGTCATAGGGTTAATCATTTTAAGTTCAGCGGAAGATACAAAGGGCAGGGAGGAATCGAAATCCAACAAATAAAAAAAGCGGAGGGAAAGTCCCTCCGCTTTGAATTCATTAAATATATTGTTGCTTATTAATTAGCAACAGGAACACCTTCAGGAATCTTAGCTATATTTATTTTATCGATGTCCCCATTGGTTGCACTGTTAAGTGTTTCAATCAGCTCATTAGTCAAGGCCGCATGAGCGCGATTAGAGGGATGGATGCCATCCAGACTAAACAAGCTTCCAATGGTAGGTTGTAAAGTTACATTGGAGTTGGGATCAGTATACTGACCATCCTGGATGACCTGATCAAAAAAGCTGTTCACATCAAACTGGACATCTCCTTGTGAGGCAATAACAGAATTGAAGATTCCTGTTACTGTATTGGTGATGCTAATCTCATTTGTACCAAGTACAAATTGATTTGGAAATGGATTTTGGCCGCTCAATCCAAATGGCTCATCAAAATTAAATCCATCATAGTTTGCTGCGAATGTTTGGGCTTCTGCAGGACCAAACGTTTGTTCGTACTGTCCAATGGTAATTTGGGTCATGGTATCCTCAATATCTGATTGAGAATAATTCGCAACTTCCTGCTCTGTTGCTACACCAGCATTGACGATATACCCTCTCCAATAATTGAGAATAGCAGTAACGGCTGCTTCATCATATGATGGAGCCTGAGGATTAGCACTTACTCCTATATAAGGCAGATAGTCTCGTGCCGTCAATAAGATAAGTGCTTGAGAAGGATCATCTAGATTAACTTTTTCAATCAAACCAGCCGGTTCTCGATTCTCTGATGCTCCAATTTGCTGATTTTCCTGATAGAAAGTTTTCTGAACGACCAACCCAGGTACTTGTTCATTGCCTTCAATTTGAGCTTGGAACTGGGGGCCAACGGTTGTAGCGAAAGGAATACTTGCTACGGATGGTATATTTGCTGTGATTACTGTTGGATCAGATTCCAGATTTTGAATCTGGGTAATGGCAGAAACATACTGCGTCTGGAAATTGGATGGATTCGTAAATTGACGGAGTCCACCACTTGTTACGTAAGTAAGGATATCGTTATTTCCCAGCCAGAATGATACAACTGTTGGTTGCAATGCCTCAACAGCAGCATGGATATTTGGTAATGGGCTTTGTGGATTTCCTTCATTTACAATTAGTGGATAAAAGGGATTGTTGTCAGGGGCATTAAGGTATGCATCAACTTTTATGCCGGGTACGCCCAGATTATTATAAGGTTGACCAATTCCGGTATTAATTGGTTGTCCTTGGTTGGTATTGTATTGTGTAGTACTATTCTCCAAACTGGTAAGCTCAATACGTCCGGGATCACCAATACCAGGATTACCAATTAATGGTTGTTCAAAGTTTTCGATCTGTAGTTGACGAGCCAGTAGGTTTGGGAACGAGTACTCCTGAGCATCTTCATAGAGAGCATTGCTTTGAAAGCCTGCCGTCAAGCTGTTCCCAACCGCAACGTACGAAGAAAAGTCAGCGTCGCCGGTATCTACCGGTTCAACATCCAGATCCTGATAATCCTTACAACTTGTAATGAGCGCCAGTACAAGAACCAGCGACAGAAGTTTCTTGGAATGTTTTATTAAATAATTCATAGCGTAATATCCTTAATTCAATTATAAATTCAGTGTGAAGCCGAGGCCGGGAAGATTGGCATAGGTGGTATAAACACCGTCAATGCCGCCTTCATGAGTGTTTGTAACTTTTCGTTGCTTAGCCCGGATAAAGATATAAGAGGCATCAACAGCAAGATAATCAGTAACCTGATAGCTTAAACCACCGGAAAATAACCAGCGATCGGAATCCGGAAGGGTTGGATCTACATAACGATCGCGAATGGGATTTTCGTCATAGGCAATACCCCCGCGGACCGTTAAGCCTTTAACAGGTAACTCAGTATATTCAGCCCCAAAACGCAGCTGCCATGAATTGTCATAATTTCGCTCGTTTACGATTGTACTGCCTCCGAGTGCAGGTATGGGTTGATCAAATTCAATAGCAAGCTCATCGTAACTTGACCAGCCCCACCAGACGTAGTCGAGCTCAGTTCTTAAGCCTTCAATGGGCTCTACATTAAGAGCTACTACATAGCTTGCGGGTAGCGTAATTTCTGCACCGCCCTGAGCAGAGGAGGGGAAGCCGACACTCAGATTTTGAAATGTGGCATCACCTTCAAACTCCGTAGTAACTTCACTTCGATAGGTAAATCCAAGCGTAACTTTGTCGGTGGGTTCGTATTGAAGGCCGGCATTAAATCCGAAGGCAGGCTCTTTAAGATCTCCGTCCAGAGCAAACGTGCCTTCAGGGGAGAAGTTGGTGACGGCACGGCTCAGTTTTACTTTCCCGTGTGCCGCAATGCGCAAGCCGGCACCAACTCGGATATTACCGATGCCCGTATCGGAAAACTCGTACCCTACCGAAGGGGTAACAAAAATAGTTTCAATGCTGGTTTCTATTGAAGATCCTCTGCCTACCCAGTCTTCAGGCCATTTGGTACCGAGTCCAAATGGAGCATATACTCCAATGCCCGCCGTTAAATTGTTGGTTATTTGATAGGAGCCATAGAAGTTTGGAACCAAGAATTCCTGCTTCTCCATCTTGGTTTCTTGCCCCATAGGGCCTAATGGCGAGAGATTTCGAAAAGAAGAGCGGGGAGCAATAATCGTGGCGCCGCCGGTTATATTTATTCCTTCCAATCCACCTAAACCAGCGGGATTATAAAAGATAGTTGATGCGTCATCAGCATAGGCCGAAAAAGCGCCGAGCACTCCGTTGGCTCGTACACTGGCCTCATAGATCGAAAATCCGCTGGCAAATGCGGATCCTGCACACAAAAATATAAGACAAATAGTAGCAATTAGTTTTCGCATAGATTTTTGATGTTTATTTACTTGTTGAGATGATTTTTATTCAAACTATTGAGGTGTAACCGGTTTCATTTTGCTGTTTACTCATAGTTAACAGTGTTAACTATAAATAATCAAAACCTTGGCAAATATAAAAGTATCAGTTTGCAATAAGCGTACTTTTTTACTTCATTCGTGCATAAAATAATGTAAATAGCAATAAAATTGCCTTATGGATTGGTTCGAAGAGTGGTTCAACAGTCCCCTTTACGAAAAACTGTATGCCGATCGGGATGAAAAGGAAGCAGAACAGCTAATTGAATTTTTAGAAGAGACCCTGCTATCAGAGCAGTATCACTCTATTCTTGATTTGGGGTGTGGCCGGGGACGACACTCGCATAACTTGGCAAAACGCGGGTATGAGGTTACAGGTATTGACCTATCCCCGGAAGCGATAAAAACAGCGAAAGAGAAAGCCAGCGAACTTGGATTACAAAATACGGAATTTAAGGTGCGTGATATGCGAGATCCATTGCCCCAGAAATTTGACGCCATCGTAAACTTATTTACGACCTTCGGCTATTTTAAAAGTGATGAAGAAAATGCTTCTGTGTTGGATAGTGTCATAAAAATGCTGAAAAAGGAGGGACTTTTTGTGCTCGACTATCTAAATGCGGAGAAAGTAAAACAAGATTTTGTGTCCGAGGAGGAAGGAGAGTTTCAAGGAATACGATACGAGATTAAGCGCTACATCAAAAATGGAGCAATTCATAAAGATATTGCATTTGCGGGAGATAAATTAGATAAACCCCGTGTTTACTGGGAGCGAGTTAAGCTGTATGGATTGGACTGGTTTAAGAAAGAGATGGGTAAGAGAAACCTGGAGATTATTGATGTGAATGGGGATTATCAGGGCGGAGATTATGATCCGCAGACAAGTCCACGGTTATTGATAATTAGTAGGTTATCAAAATAAGAGTTGAAAAAAGAGAGGTCATCTCAATATTGAGATGACCTCTTTATAAGTATTATCTGGGAAGAACTTATTTTACAGAAATTCCGAAGGTGAAATTTTCTAATACTCTTTTCTCCTGCTGTTGGCTTACACAATTTCCTGCACAAAGCTGAACGCTTGGTAAATCAAGTACATCTACTTCCGGAATACTCGCTCCGAATGCGTTTTCAATAACACGGATAAACTCATTAGCTAAAATGGCATTTCCTCTTGGGTTGGGATGGATGCCGTCCGTGGAAAATACGCCATTGGGAGAAAAATCGGGCTGTAGTAGCGTGCCCTGAACACGGATTCCCAACTCACCGTCAACGCCAAATAGGTCCGCAAAAGCACCCAAATTGGTATTGGGGTTTCCAGGAAAACCGGCATTGATATCGAAAAGTGCCAACCGGTCGGAGTTTTGGGCAACAGCGGTGGCAATAATTGTATTAAAGGCTGTGGTTCTGTTTTGAATTTGCTGTTGTTCAGGGACGGTCAAGTAGTAGGCATCACCAAAAGCCGACTCCTGCGAGTCATACCCCAAAGGAATAACCACGCCTATGGTAGTTGGTGTCTGACTTTGTGGATTTAACTCTGTCCCCAGCACGGCTCCGGCTGATAAGGTAACCAGTTCATTTGCAGTAAGGGGCCGGGATTGTTCATAGGGAATAAGCATTTGTCGCTGCTGGGCAGTGATGGCCCCAGACTGTTCAAGCTGATCGAATTCATTTTCGAGATCAGGTAATTCAGGATCATTGACTAAAATAGGATTAGATCCTTCTTGGTAATTAACCTTTCTGGCATCCATATCTTCTTGGGAGCGATTAGGAAAATTATCAGCTACTGCTTGCAGGGCAGAATTGACACTGGATAATCCCTGATTGAGTTGTGTTGCTTCTTCGGCCGATAACTCTACGGCATCATAGGAAACTGCTTGGAAAAAGGGGACTGTAGAAACAGGGGGGATTGTTGCTACGACACCACTTGCGGTGGTATTGTTCATTAGTTGACTTATAGTCGTAGTAAAATAGTTTTCAAAGTTCTGCTCCGATGTTAAAATATTAGGATTTGATGCTCCTGATACTGCGTATCCCAACACATCATTGTTCCCAATCCAAAGTGTAAAAAATGAAGGTTGTGTGGCGACCGCATCTCCCAGTATGGTTGATGAACCTGGATTTGAAGCAAATCGAGCATAAAAGGGATTAAACGCAGGGTCCGATTGTGGCCCACCGGTAGCAGGAGTTAACAATTGACCAACAAGTATCCCGGGTACACCAAAATTGTTGAGTTCACCGGTATCTCCTTCGTAGGGAGTGATTTCATCGCCCCCTACTGTCGGGGATGGGCCCGGAATACTGGTATCCAGCTTATATCGACCTAAAATCGGTCCTCCCTGCGGTTGTTCAACGGACGTATTAAACCCGAGTTCAGAATTAATATCAGGCTGGTTAAAATTGCCGGGGGCTCCCGCATATTGCATTTGCTGGTGGAGGAGAGCAGCAAGGGAATATTCTTGTCCCATGTTATAAAGCGCTCCGTCCATGTAACCGGCCGTCAACGAATTGCCGATGGCTACATAGTTGCTGAAATCAGCTGACCCCGCATCTCCGGAAATAGGTTCGGGGGTTGGATTTTCTTCGAGCTGATCTTCAACAAGAGAATCATAACTGCCTTCACATGAAAACAAAAAGGCAGCGATAAATAATAAAGCAAATAATGTTTTTAAATAAGATATCATGGTATCAGTAGTTTAATTCATGAATTGATCGAAAGTGAAGGAGATCAAATAGATGGCTCCCAGCCGAGGGTTACCAAATGATGTCACATGGTGGCTGTTTAAAATATTACTGCCGCTCAATTTTATTGAGGTATTCAATGATGGCAGACGATAGCTTATTTGGGCATCAAGTGTGCCATAGGCATCGATCACACCTTTTCCGAATGACGATTCCCAAAGGAAGGCATCCTGCCAGCGATACACCACATTAAACCCGATATTTGGGGTGACTTTACGATTTTCTAAGTTGATGTTATATCGCCATTCGGGAGTATTATATTCGGCGCGAAAACCTTGATCAATGAGATCCTGTTGCGAGATCAGCTTATTAAACGCCATGTTTCCTCCCAATGAATACCCGTTACCGATTACGTATTTGGCTTCAAAAGCAAAGCCATGCGCTTCAACGGTACCATCAGCATTAACATCGACACCGTACGATTGCAGACGTCCATTGGGCACGCTATTGTTGATAATGTCCTCTTTGCCGCTGTCGGAATCTGGATTGAAACCCGGAGCAGGATCGAAACCGTCACGAGCATCTTCATTTCCTCGTTCATTGATATCAACAGCTTGGGTAAACTGGATTTCGGCGATGAAGTCTTCATATGCACTGTAATAGTAATAAGCGTCTAAGAATAACTTGTTATTGATGAGTGTCTTGTAGCCAATTTCGAATGAATTCACCTTTTCGGTTTCAAACTCATCAAATGTAACCGGTTCCAGCAACTCACGAGCTTCGGCCATTGATTGCCCGGCATTAAGAGCTCCCCGTGCTTCTTCGATACTGTCTTCGTAATAAACAGTATTGGTTTCAAAGTTATAACGATCGATAAGCACCGGATTGCTACCGATCAGCCGTCGAGTTACCACATCCAGGTCAATCAACTGGGTTTGTGTACTGGGAATCCGGAAGCCTCGCTGGAAGGAGGCTCTGATATTATGATTGTTGGCAATTGTAAAAACGGCTGAAAATCGAGGACTGAACTGCCCGTCGAAATATTCGTTTTTATCATATCGAAGCGATCCCTGGAGATCTAATTTTTCGTCAGCTATTGTTTTTGATGCTTGCACGTAAGCCCCAAACTCATCGATATCGAATTCTTCACCATTATCTTGGAGGGCAAAAAGGGTGCCTTCTGAATTCAAGTCATACCTACGGACATTACCTCCCACAATTAGTTCCACAGTAGAGGGATCAATAATATTTGCGAAGTTGTATTTTGTTTCGGCATGCCATAATCCTGTCTTCTCGATAAACAGGGCGCCGCCTTCAGAAATGGGTGTGTTTCTCAGTTCATTGGAGAGCGTTTGAAATCCCTGGCTGCCCGGTTGAGGTTGCGCCTGATTTCCTGCGACACGGGCTTGGGCATGCGCTTCTTCAACGGTTGCTCCCTGTGTACGAGCATTTGCAAATGTTTGAAAATAGGCCGGTACAAAAGTTTCTACGTTAATAAGTGTAGCCAGGGTGTTGGCAGCATAGGTATCGCCTGCATCTTCTTGGGTGGTATAGGCGCGGACAAAGAAATTAGGATTTTTGATCTCAAATTTGGCCGTCCAGATATTAAAATCATCAAGAACGAAACGGTCGTTGGCTGTATATACCGAACTTCCGGTGCCCCAGTTAAATTGACCTAAGATTTCATAGTCATCAGTTATACGATAATGTAGGGCAGAACCAAGTTTTAAGCTCTCGGAGGTGTTATCTACAAAGGATGATTCAGGAAAACCCGTGGGCGTAAAAGCTCCGGCTGAGCCGTCGGGCAATAAATTTCTGATGGCAGCTACATCTTGGTTGCCTGCTGCGATCTGCTGGTCGGCAATTTGGCCGATGGTAAGCAGTTGGTTCCCATAAACGTTGACTCCATTATAAACACGATTGCCGTTGCGTGAGGTAGCACCGCGTTCTACGACACCGTACGTGGCAGGGCCGGTATCGCGCGTGTCTTGGGCCACAAAGTCTTGAGCACGCAAATAGGAGAAATTGAATTTATAAGCGAACTTGTTATTTATGGCGTTGGCATAACGCAGTCCGTAGTCTTGATATAGAGAGGGATCTTCAACATTGGAGTCGAAATGATTTGCTCCCATTTTAACTTGTGCCGATAGCCCTTGGTACTTAAATGGACTTTTGCTGTTTAGCAGAAGAATTCCGTTGATGGCATTTGGGCCGTAGAGCGCTGATGCCACACCTGGAATCAATTCAGCACTTTCCAAATCAAGCTCGGGAATACCCACTACATTACCAACAGGGAAGTTTAATCCCGGGGCCTGATTATCAATTCCGTCAATAAGTTGAACAAAGCGGGTGTTGCCATTAGCATTAAATCCCCGGGTATTGATTGATTTAAATGTGATACTCTGTGTGCTAAAATCGACGCCCTTTAGATTGGCAAGAGATTCATAAAAGCTGGGTGATGCAGATTGTTGTATACTTATTGCATCCAACTTTTCGATGGAGACGGGAGATTCTAGAATATTTTCTTCTACTCGTGATGCAGATACAACGACCTCATCTCCTACAATTGCTGCTTCTGAAAGTTCGACTGTTAAGTCAGTCACTGTGCTTTCAGTAATTTGGACCTCTTTAGTTTTAAAACCCACCATGGTAAATACGAGTGTCAGCGGGGGATCTTGTTGTGTATTAAGCGAAAACTCCCCATTCGTTTCCGTGGATGTTCCTATTACTTTTCCCTTTACGCTTACATTGACACCTCCCAGCGGGGAGTTATCTTCGGCATCGACAACGGATCCCGAAATTTGTGTTTGAGCGTAAGCCTGTGTGGTAATTACCAGAGTGAATGAAAAGACCATCACCAGTGCCACCGATAACTTTTTGAACATTGCTCTATTCATATAGGTATAATTTTAATGAAGGTTTGAAATAAGAGGAAAAGGGTATAGCAATCTCAGCCGTCTCTTAACTGGATGATTATTGGTAAATTTGCTATACAAATTCCGATCCCTAATACATAGTCGTTCTAATCAGTATATCTATTGAAAGAAATCTGATCTTAAATAAATGTAATGTATCCCTGTAGTACTTAATAATATTAAGTACTAAGTAACGAAAAGCCGAGGTAATTTAAAAATTATAGGAATAGCAAGGATGGAATAGCCAATGGTTCGGGCCAAAACGATTGGCTATTAGTTATAACGTTGTTTCAGAAAAGACCTCTTCGGCACCATGCGGGGGGTTATCCAGCGTCCATGTCTCAAAATAGAAATGTCTCTCTGAACGCATACGCTTGTTGTTAATACTGAAAAACCGGAACTCATTATCAATCAAGGGTTTGAAAGCTTCAAACAAAAGCGGATAAATATTTTCCTCAGAAAAAAGGTGAAGATCAAAGCCGTGGTGGGCCGGCTCTTTATATAGGAGATATGCTCCTGACTCTATTACCGATCTTATTTCATCTTTTTTATGTCCCACTTTTGTTTCTTCATCAATAGTCAAGGTTGCTAAATCTACATCGGGCAAATTGTTGGTATCTGAGAGTAACAAGGCTTCTCCAATCTGCATGTTTTTTAGGCCATCTGTTAGAGAATCGAAGGATTCGTTTGTCGTAGAGGTAAAGCGATGATTTTTAAAAGCAGTGTTGAGATTTTGAAGTATGGCGTCGCTTTTGGAAAGTACGTTTATCCCAAACTTTTCTTTATCGAGATCTGTGCCGGTAATATAAAACTTAGAATAAGTGGGATCCGGCTGCATAAAATCTTCAAGGGTAGCCTCGACTTCTTCTTTTGTTTTATTAGCATTGCGTTTGGCCAGTTTATCCAGCCGCAGATCATGATTAAAGAACAGCTTAAATATATCCATACAAGTGATGCCTGTTTGGGATTGCGTTAGAAGATTTTATCAGAGGGAAAAGATAGGCAATACACATCCCGCAATAAACTCAAATAAAAAAGCCCTGTCCCAAAAATCGGGGCAGGGCTTAAAGTCTTAAGTGCTTCAACTTAGATCATTGTTGCAATTACAAGAGCAACAACCGACATAAGCTTAATAAGAATGTTGAGTGATGGACCTGAGGTATCCTTGAATGGATCGCCTACAGTATCACCAACAACAGAAGCTTTATGAGCATCAGAGCCTTTGTTTAGCATTTCTCCGTTATACTCATAACCTTCTTCAATCATTTTCTTGGCGTTATCCCAAGCACCGCCGGCATTTGATTGGAATAGTGCCATTAGCACACCGGAAGCGGTAACACCAGCAAGTAATCCACCGAGCATTTCGGCCCCGCCAAGGAATCCGAAAGCAACAGGTACTACCACAGCAAGAACGCCGGGAGCAACCATTTCTCGGAGTGAAGCCGTAGTAGAAATGGCAACACATTTTTCATATTCAGCTTTACCAATAGCCGTTTCAAAGGTATCCTGATCTTCTTCGGACCAGTTTTCGAGCTTGGTGCCTTCGTTGCGATTCATGGCATCAAGACCCGCCCGAAGTTCCGGAATATCATTGAACTGTCGTCGTACCTCTTCAATCATTGACATGGCTGCACGTCCTACCGCTTTCATAGAAAGCGCTGAGAACAGGAAGGGTAACATAGCTCCTATAAAAAGGGCTCCCATTACTTTGGGTTGGGTGATATTAATACCCGTTAGTGCTACTTCGTGGGTTGCATTATAAGAAGTGATAAATGCGGCAAACAATGCAAGTGCTGTTAATGCCGCAGAGCCAATGGCAAATCCTTTACCGATGGCAGCAGTCGTGTTCCCTACTGCATCAAGCTTATCTGTGCGTTCACGTACTTCGCCAGGCAATTCCGACATTTCGGCAATACCACCAGCATTGTCAGAAATAGGTCCGTAAGCATCAACTGCCAGCTGAATACCGGTATTGGAGAGCATGCCTACTGCAGCAATAGCGATTCCATATAATCCTGCAAACTCGTATGAAGCAATCATTGCAGTAGCAATGATTACAATAGGAATAGCAGTAGAGATCATTCCTACGCCTACGCCGGCAATAATATTTGTAGCAGCACCAGTTGATGATTGCTCTACAATGGATTTGACGGGACCAGTACCGGTTCCAGTATAGTGCTCAGTGATAAGGCCAATGAGCAATCCGGCTGCAAGTCCAAAAATAGTTGACCAAAAAACTCCCATGCTGGTAATAGTTAGTTCATCACCAAAGATAGTAGTATGAGCCCAGCTCTCAGGGAGCATCCACTGAATCAAGAGATATGATGCTATCAACATTACAGCAGCGGAAACAAATTCTCCAATATTAAGAGCAGTTTGAGGATTACCGCCTTCTTTAACGCGTACAAAGAAGGTTCCCAGAATAGAGGTGAGAATTCCTGTTCCAGCTAAAACAAGAGGAAGCAATACGGCAGAAAGTCCGCTAAAATTATCCGACCATTCAGGATTGGCCATAAAAGCAGCCCCAAGGACCATGGTACCGATGATAGATCCTACATATGATTCAAAAAGGTCGGCGCCCATTCCGGCAACATCGCCTACATTATCACCAACGTTATCGGCAATGGTAGCAGGGTTTAAGGGATGATCTTCAGGAATACCCGCTTCAACCTTACCAACAAGGTCGGCGCCTACATCTGCCGCCTTGGTGTAAATACCGCCACCTACACGAGCAAATAGTGCGATGGAAGAGGCTCCAAATGAAAAGCCGGTTACAACGGCCAGTACTTTATTAACACTTGCAGCCGATCCGGTTCCAAACATCTCACCAAATACGAGGAATAAAAAGCCAAGACCGAGCACACCTAATCCAACAACACCGAGCCCCATTACAGAACCACCGGCAAAAGCGATTTTTAGACCTTCGCTAAGACTGCTTCTTGCGGCATTGGTTGTACGTACATTTGCTTTGGTAGCAACACGCATGCCGATAAAACCTGCAAGGCCTGAACAAAAAGCACCTACAACAAATGAGACAGATACAAGCCAGTGCGATGTTTGGGCATTAGCTGTAACGGCCAACAGGATTGCTACAGCAATTACAAATATAGATAGAACTTTATATTCGGCTTTTAGAAAAGCCATTGCTCCACGTTGTATGTGTGAGCTGATAGTCGCCATTTTTTTCGTGCCGGTGTCTTGTTTGTTAACCCAAGACGATTTTAAGAAGGTATACAGTAGCGCAAGTATACCACTAACCGGTATTAAGTAGGTTAATAAGGTATTCATGTCAGCTTTGGTTTATTTGGATAAGTTAGTAGTTGATTAGTTAAACTTGTTCATTGACTGATCAATGCCTTCTCTGACAAAACAGAGAGCGGCATCCACCGCATTGTCCAAGGTTGATTCAATAGTTGTACGCTCATCATCAGAAAAGGAGGAAAGTACGTGCTGTACTTGTTGTCCTCTTGGAAAGTCATTTCCAATTCCAATACGCAACCGGGGGAAAGAGTTCGTCCCTAATTTATTGATAATATCTTTTATTCCGTTATGTCCGCCTGCACTTCCTCCCGGACGCAAACGAATCGTTCCCACATCCAGATCCAGATCATCATAGCAAACCAAGCAGTTGCCAACATCTTCTTTATACCAGTTTACTGCCTGTTGTAGCGCATCACCACTGTTGTTCATATAAGTAGTGGGTTTGATCAGGTAAATCGAATGTCCTGCATGATTTCCTTTGCCTACATAAAAAGGGCCTTTTCCAGGCCCCATTCGTACTGACAACGAGGTTGCCAGCTTATCGATAAATTCAAAACCGATATTATGACGTGTGCCAGCGTACTTACTTCCGGGGTTTCCCAGACCTATGATTAACGGCATAAAGCAGTTACGCTGGTTTGGTCAATACTATTATTCGGTTGTTTCTTCGTCGCCTTCGGTTTCTTCACCCTCTTCGGCTTCTTCACCTTCTGCAAGCTCTTCGCCTTCTTCGAGTGCTTCTTCGCCTTCTTCGAGCTCTTCTTCTGGCTCTTCGGTAATAAGTGAAGAAGTAAGGAGCGCTTCGGATTTTGGAGGACGAATAGTAACCAGCGTTCGTCCCAGATCATCGAGCGGAATAATTCCTTCAAGCTCAAGATCGCGGACGTGTAGAGAATCACCAATTTCTAGTTCACTAATATCAACGGTATAGGCTCCAGGAATGAGATCTGGCTTCACGCGGATGCGCAAGATATGCATAGGTTGGAAAATACGACCGCCGCCTTCTGTAACACCAACAGGAGTTCCTTCCAGTTTAATAGGTACACTCAATGTTACCTTATGATCATCGGCCATTACATAAAAATCTGCATGTACTGGACGATCGGTCAACGGGTGAAATTCCACCTCTTTAAGAAGTGTTTCGTACTCCTCGCCATCAATCGTAATGTTAAGGATCTGACGTTTGCTTTCGCTCAATACTTTTTCGAATTCCAGCTCATCAATCGAAAAATGAACATTTTCGTCCACCTCCGGTCCATACATAACACACGGAACGCGCATAGCATCCCGGAGAGCGTCAGCGGCTTTACGGCCTGTTTCTCGTTTTTTTCCTTCTAAATCTACTACTTCTGGAGTAATCATAATCCTAAAACGTTAGTTTAATCGTCAAAAAGTGCACTTATTGTATCGTTGGTGTGGATACGCTGTATTGCTTCAGCAAAAATACCCGCTACGCTCAAAACCTTAATTTTGCTCGACGGCTTACGCAGCGGCACCGTATCAGTAACCAACAGCTGATCAATAGGTGAATCTTCAATTCGTTGGTACGCAGGCCCAGACAAAATAGGATGCGTACATGTTGCTATAATATTAAGTGCTCCGCGATCTTTCAGTGCGGAAGCCGCATTTGTTAATGTGCCTGCTGTGTCAATAAGATCATCAACAATCAGCACATTTTTATTTTCAACTTCACCGACAATATTCATTACTTCGGCTACATTCTGTTTAGGCCTTCTCTTATCAATAAAAGCAAGGCGTGCTCCCAGACGTTTAGCATATGCACGAGCCATTTTAAGACTTCCCACATCGGGAGCTACCACTACCAAATTTTCAATTGGGTGGTCACTAAAATAATCAATAAATAACCGGCTTGCATATAGATGGTCAACCGGAATATCAAAAAAGCCCTGAATTTGTGCTGCATGCAGATCCATTGTCAAAATACGATCAGCACCGGCCTCGGTAAGCAGATTTGCCATCAGCTTAGAGGCAATAGAAACGCGAGGCTGATCTTTTCGATCTTGCCGGGCATACCCAAAATAGGGAATTACAGCTGTTACTCGCTTTGCCGAAGCCCGCTTTGCAGCATCCAAGAGTAATAATAACTCCATGATGTTATTGCCCGGCGGCGGGGTAGATTGTACCACAAAAATATCTTCGCCGCGAATGCTCTGCTCATATTTTACATAGAGCTCACCATCTGAAAACGGCTTGATGGTAACTTCACCTAAATCAGTACCGTATTTTTCAGCAATAGCTCTTGAAAGAGCAAGATTGCTGCGTCCGGCAAATATGGCTAAGGGCGTATCCAACGAAGCGAGTTTTCAGGAAGTTATAAAAAACAGAAAAGGATGGCTGTGAAGTCATCCTTTATAATTTTGTTGCCCGGGGAGGACTCGAACCCCCACTGACGGTACCAAAAACCGCTGTCCTGCCATTAGACGACCGGGCAATTTCATGCCTTTTTCAACAGATGCAGATGATATGAATTTACACGTTCTGAATCAAGAAGAAATTACACTTTTAAAAACTTTACAATCTTGACAGTTGCGCGGTCGACAATAGGATCGGAGTTGATAGATGGATCCGAGCTTCTTCTTATAGAGAGAAGAGGGCATATCAGTATTATTAAAAAGTTTAAGCAGTGAGGAGGGAATTTGAGCCTCATGTTTTTGCCAAAGTGACCAACAATGGCTTTTAAGCCCTTCTTTGAAAAATAGGTTTCCGAGGAAATACATCGAGGGCAGAAATACGGTTCCGAATAGAATCGATGCCCGTTCCTGGCCGATTCCGGGTTTTGTTTGTACCTCATCGAGCAGTTCTTCCCACAATTTGTCAAGATCACCCTGCAACCATTGTTCGAATGGGCGTTGGTAAATGTGCCAGAAGAGTTCTGTGGCTTGTTGGATGCGAAGCCTCGGATGGTTGCCGGGACGGCATCCTTTGTGGTTCCAGTTAATAAATTCTTGGGGATTATCGTTGGCTGTAGCATTGACCCCGGCAAGCCTTAAAGCCCGAATGCGAAATGTGTTTTTTGAGTAAGCGTCAATGGTTTTATTAAATAGAAGATTAGCCAATTTGCGCATCTGAGCTCTATTATGAGATATCCCAAGGCCGTCAAAGAGACCAATGGTAAGCATTTTCTGCCATGCCTTTGATGGAGGAAGAGAAGCTTCATAGAAAGCAATAAGGTCATCTACTTTTTGTTCAAAATATTCTTTGTGAGCTTTTTGAAGCTGTTGAGCAAAGGCTTCTTCTGATATGAAAGAAAGTTGACCCGCACAGGGTAGTTCCGGGTTGCGTTGATATTGTTTGAGAAAAGATTGCAGTGGTCGGGAGAGGTATGGAGCTAAACAAAGAGTGGGTATCTGTGTCTCATCACTTCTTCGGCTGTGACTATCGGTAGTATTGTAGACGACATGAAGAATAACATTGTCGTAATTCGGATCATTGTGATGATTGTGAGCCCGCCAGTCGGGTAGCGACCAATGCAATTCAACATTTCCAAACCATCGGAGCTGCTCGACTGTAATTTCTGCAGATAAAAAGTCGGGCCCGTCGGACTTATTAATCCGCCCCGGATCATGAATGCGAATTTTTTGCCCGTCAATTGTTTCGAGATTGTGAAAGTTGAAGTGTCGGTTTACCCAGATCTTATGTAGTAACTTTTCATGATATGGAGAGGCTGACTTACTCATTCAAAATATTATCATCGCTTAACGGAATAGTATCAGTGGCTTCATAAAGATCGGGTATGTTTTTGCGGATACCCTGCTGGATATTTTTTCGAAGTTTGTCAATTTCTCTTGAGCTTTTATGTTCAGCTATTCGGCGTTGTATCTTAGCCCACCGTGATAATTCTAAGGCATTTTCTGAAAGCCAGGCTCTGTTTTGTTTTCCTTTCTTAGGTGATAACAGAAGGCCGGCAGCTAATCCCCCTATAAATGAAGTGGTAAATAACAGAAAACTTGTTTTACGACTCATATTGAACCTCTCTTTTTTAATAGTAAAGTTGTAATGTTTTCATTATTAATAATGTACAAAGCTGTTTCTTTATTATAAATTATTTGCAGCAGTTTATTTCTAATAAATAAAAGAGTCAAAGTTGATGAATTCTGGGTCAGAGTTAGTATTGATGGACAGGGAACGTATTTCGCGATCCCTGAATCGAATGGCACACGAAATAGCAGAGCATAATGTGGAGGATACTCCCATAGATCTTTTCGGCATTAATGATCGAGGCTATGTGGTTGCCGTTGCTCTGGAAAATATTTTAACGCCCATGTTTAATGATAAGGTGCGATTATTTCAATTGCCTTTGAAAAAGAAAAATACACATAGCGATTTGGAGGCTATTAGCCTGCCGGATAAAAGCTATCCTGTTATTGTGGATGATGTTATTTTTTCTGGAAAGACGATGTTTGAGGCACTAAATATTATCTCAAGCTATATGAATCCCTCAGAAATACACACTGCAGTATTAGTTGATCGCGGACACCGTAAATTTCCTATAAAGGCAGAATTTTATGGTATGGAGTTGCCTACTAAATTAGATGAACATGTTTCTGTTGTGGTAGAAAGTCAGCAAATCGAATCAGTTAAATTGACCAAATCTGCGTAATGCAACTTTTATCGGGGTAAAAATGTCCATATATTTAGTCCGATAAAATAAAAGTCAAGTCCTTACAAGCGATCAAACATTTTATGCAAAAATATTTCTCTTTCATTGCCATTCTTATCATGATCTTTGTAGTCATTCCGCCGGCTTTAGGTCAGGAAGCTATTGAGATCAGTAAATTGCTGGAGAACGATTCTGATATTTCAGTACGAGATATGTCTGATGTTAATAGTAAAGTTGTTGTTGCGGATACATTAAGAGGATGGCAGGTTGATTGGATTAGTGATTTAAGCGGTTCTCAGGCTTCCTATGATAACTGGAGTCAAGGTGGTGTAAACACAATAAGTGTTACTGCTTCTACCGTGTTTAATGCGAAATATCGAAAAGGGCAGTTCGCTTATGCTCTGGGAACGAATTTTAAGTATGGGAAGGCACGAATAGAAGATGAAGGAACGCGCAAGACCAACGACCGTATTGCTATCAACAATAAGTTTAGTTACTTATTTGAAGATGAACGATGGAGTGCTTTCGGTAATATAAACTTTAGCACACAGTTTGATCAGGGGTATGATTATTCTACTGATCCCCCCGTTGTAATTTCCCGCTTTTTCGCCCCGGCATATTTTACGCAGATAGGAGGTATTGCATTTCAACCGGAAGAATACTTTACGGCTGAAGCCGGCTTGGCGATGAAACAAACTATTGTAAATGATACTGACTTGTCTACACGTTATGGACTTGAGCCGGGTGAAACTTTCCGATTTGAGCCAGGTTATTCGTTGGCAATGAACTTTGAAAAGAAGATTGTGTCTAATGTTCGATTGATCAGCTCAGTTGAAACTTTTACGAATATGCAGCGCCATATAGACAATACTGATGTTAACTTTTCAAACGAGCTGATAGGAAAAATAAATAATTACCTGAATATGTCATTCCAGTTTGTGATGGTATATGACAGTGATTTTTCTCGTGAGCTGCAAATAAAGCAGGTACTTTCAGCTGGGTTGTCGTACAGTATTCTTTAAAACTATTAGGCAAGTATATTATAACAAAAAGCCCCGATGTCGGGGCTTTTTGTTTTGGCATAAGGTTATTTATAAGTAGAAGTCTATTCTACATCAAACTCAATACCTTGAGCTAATGGCATTTCATCGCTCCAGTTGATGGTGTTTGTTTGTCGGCGCATATATGCTTTCCAGGCATCGGATCCGGATTCACGTCCACCGCCCGTTTCTTTTTCGCCGCCAAATGCACCACCGATTTCGGCCCCGCTGGTTCCTACATTAATGTTGGCAATACCACAATCTGAGCCACGGGCACTCAAGAACGTTTCAGCTTCTCTCATATTTAAGGTAAACATGGATGAGCTAAGTCCCTGTTTAACACCATTGTGCTTGGCGATGGCTTCGTCGAGATCACTGTATTTAATCAAGTAAAGTATAGGTGCAAAAGTCTCTTCCTGTACAATATCGTAGTCGTTTTCAGCAATTACGATAGCGGGATTTACATAATGCCCTCCGTTAAGCTTCTTCTTTTCCAGTATTTCTCCGCCGTAAACGACTTCGCCGCCGGCCTCTTGAACTTCCTCAAGAGCTTGCTGCATACTTTCAGCTGCTTGCTTATCAATAAGAGGTCCTACCAGTGTATCTTCATCCAGGGGATTCCCAATATTTACATCTTTATAAATTTCAACCAGACGATCTTTTAGCTCATCAAAAACGTCTTCGTGAACAATAAGGCGTCGGGTAGAAGTACAGCGTTGGCCACAGGTTCCTACCGATCCAAAGACGGTTGCTCGAGCGGCCATTTCAAGATCGGCATTTTCGGAAACAATAATTGCGTTGTTGCCACCAAGTTCCAGAATGGTTTTGCCAAGGCGTGCACCAACGGTTTTGGCCACTTCTTTGCCCATCCGAATAGAACCGGTTGCTGAAATTAGGGGAATACGCTCATCCTCTGTCATCCATTCGCCAACTTCACGTCCTCCGGTAATGAGATTGAAGATACCTTCGGGCAGATCATTACGCTTTAATACTTTGGCAATAATATTTTGGACGGCAATGCCGCACAGGGGAGTTTTTTCGGATCCTTTCCAGATCATCACATTGCCACAGATAGCAGCGATCATAGCATTCCAGCTGTAGACAGCCACCGGAAAATTAAAAGCTGAGATAATACCGGTAATGCCCAACGGGTGCCACTGTTCATACATGCGGTGTTTGGGGCGTTCCGACTGCATCGTTTTACCGTACAACATACGAGATTGTCCTACTGCAAAGTCACAAATGTCGATCATTTCCTGGACTTCGCCAAGCCCCTCTTGGTAGATCTTCCCCATCTCGTAGGTGACCAAGCGGCCGAGATCTTCTTTATGCTTGCGCAGTTCAAGTCCTATTTGGCGGACGATTTCACCGCGTTTCGGAGCGGGAACCATTCGCCACTCTTTAAATGCCTCCTGCGCTTTGGCTACAACCTTATCGTAATCTTCGCGAGAAGTAACGGTGGTGTCGGCTATTTGCGAGCCGTCAATTGGCGTGTGGCTCGAAATTGTTTCTTCACTTCCTGATCCAAAAAACTTTTGCCCGGTACTTGTGCCTAAGTTCGTACCTTCGATACCTAATTTCTTGAGAAAATCCATAGCTTTGGCTTCATGATTTATTAAATTTTGATATTAAAATAAGGATCATTTTCATGATATGAAGCTAAGTTCACAAATAATTTTCAGCCGATATTTTTGTGGTCTTATTTTTAGGAATTCAAATTTAAACAAGAACCAAGCAGCGATACATTGAATTTGCCAACGGCATCTAATCGTCAACAAACTCTTCTTCGTAAATTAAATCGAAAAAAGTATCGGTATAAAGAGCGTCTTTTCCTTTTGGAGGGGGCTCGTGCGGTACAGCAGGTAATATCGAATAGGGAAATACAGATTCGGGCACTTTTTTTTGATGAAAGTCAGCGGTATTGGGAGCAAGCTGATTGGAAAAGGGTAACTGATGAGTTTGAGGTTGCTACGTTATCACGGGAGCTGTTTATGGAAGTTTCGGATACGGATACGCCGCAAGGGGTATTGGCATTGTGTGAGATGCCTACAGAGGCTACTGCTAAAGAGTTAGCCAAAAAGTCGGGACTGATCATTGCGTTGGATGGGTTACAGGATCCGGGCAACCTGGGTACAATTATTCGTACCGCCGGATGGTTTGGAATCTCAGGCATTATCTCGGGTAAAGGGACCGTAGATATGTTTCATCCTAAGGTTGTGCGGGGAACGGCCGGGGCAACAGGGGCGATACCATTTATGAATGGCGAACTGTCCGAGATTTTTGATACCCTGGAAAGTGAAGACTGGAAGGCTTTTCTGCTGGATGCCGGACCGCAGTCGCAACCGCTTCATAATATATCATCCATTAAAAAGGGGATAATTGTAGTGGGGAATGAAGGACATGGCATTCGTAATGAGCTGCTGACAACGAATCGAACAAAAGTACGGATTCCGTCGCCGGTAGGCCAGCAAAATGTAGAGAGCTTGAATGCGGCCATTGCTGCGTCAATTGCACTTTATGATTTATCCGGAAAAGTCTAAAGTTTTTAATTTCTAAACGGTGACCTATTGATTCTGACTGGCTTATTCAATAACCTGTTAGAAGCATTTACGATGTGGCTATTTACTCCAATCTAAATCATTATTGGTATGACAAAATCCAAGAAAAAGAAAATTTACGTTCTGGATACTTCCGTTCTTTTGTATGATTCGGATGCGGTAAAAAACTTTCATAAAAATGATATCGCTATTCCTATTACGGTTCTTGAGGAGATTGATACCTTTAAAAAGGGAAATGATGTCATAAATTTACATGCGCGGGAATTTAGTCGCTATCTCGATAAGATATCTGACAAGAATTTGTTACAGAAATGGATACCTCTGAATGGGAAAACGCATGGCAAGTTGCGGGTTATCAGTAATGAAAATAGTGAGCTTGATGCCGGAAAAGTGTTCGGGAATGAGAAGAATGATCATCGCATTTTGAATTCGGTATTGAAATTGATGGAGGAGGAGCCGAATAAAAAAGTGATTCTGGTTTCAAAGGATATCAATCTGCGGATCAAAGCACGGTCGCTGAATATTGATGCGGAAGATTATGAGACTATCCAGATAAAGGATCTTGATCATCTGTATCAGGGCAAGAAAGAGGTTGCCTGTGATGATGCTATCATTGATAAGATGTACGATGAGGGAAAGTTGTCGTATACGGATTTACAGAATGAGCAGCCCAATAACAATCAGTTCTTTATTTTAAAGGGGCAGTCGGGCTCGGCCCTAGGGTATTATAGCAAGAAAAGCGATTCCGTGGAGTTAGTTCAAAAAAAGACGGCTTATGGAGTCACCCCGCGTAATGCCGAGCAGACTTTTGCGTTGAACGCTATTTTGGATCCGGATAATTTGTTAGTAACGATTACCGGTGCTGCGGGTACCGGAAAAACGCTGCTAGCCTTGGCCGGTGCGTTGGAACAGCGACGCAATTTTCACCAGATATTTCTGGCACGTCCCATTGTTCCGCTAAGTAATAATGATATTGGCTATTTGCCGGGTGATATCAGCTCGAAGATTGATCCTTACATGCAACCGCTCTGGGATAATTTATCGTTTATTAAGAATCAATTCCCGGAGAGCAGCAAGAAGTTTCAAAAGGTAGATGATATGCTGGAGAATGATAAACTGCGCATTATTCCGCTGGCATATATCCGCGGTCGCAGCTTATCGAATGTTATTTTTATAGTGGATGAGGCGCAAAACCTGACGCCGCACGAGGTAAAAACGATTATTACTCGAGCAGGGGAAAATACGAAGATTATTTTTACGGGCGATATATTCCAGATTGACACGCCCTACTTGGATACCCAGAGCAATGGTCTGTCGTTTCTGGTGGATCGCATGCACGACAACGAGCTATATGCACATATTAATTTGGAAAAGGGAGAGCGATCTGAGCTGGCAAACCTGGCCAGCAAGTTGTTATGAGTCTTAGACCAAGGTTTGCGGACTACTAAAAGGTAAACAAAGATTTCTCATAGCGTTATGTTTGAAATGACAGGATAAGTTTTTAACAATAAAGCGTTATCTCAACCAGTAGGAGAGTTGTATTTTAAATTCTTTAAAATATACGCTTACTTTGATCCAATATTTTGGGCAGCAATCCACCCGGTGGTCCAGGCTGATTGAAAATTATATCCCCCGGTGATACCGTCAATGTTCAACACTTCGCCAGCAAAATAAAGGTTGTCTATTTTTTCACTTTCCATAGTTCCCATGTTTACTTCATCCAATGGAATGCCGCCGCTGGTGACAAACTCTTCTTTGTAAGTGGTTTTCCCCTCAATCTCGTAGCTTGCATTCGTCAGCTCTTGCGTAAAGTCATGTAGGTTTTCGTTAGATAGTTCGGCCCACCTTGTTTTGGGATCAATTTTACTCAGCTCCAAGAATCGATTCCATAAACGGTTGGGGATAGGGAAGGTGTCTTGTTTCTGCGTAGTTTTTCGAGCGTTGGTATCACGAAGCTTTTTAAGCTTTTGCTGAACTTCTTGTGAATTAAGAGGATGCAGCCAGTTAACCCGAATAGTAAAATTGTAATTCTGTTCGTTGAGATATCGTGCTGCCCAAGCTGACGTTTTTAGTACCGCCGGTCCGCTAAGTCCCCAGTGCGTAATTAAAATTGGTCCGTCATGCTGATAGGAGGTTCCCTCAATACTAACAGATCCATTTTCTATTGATATGCCAGACAGACTCTCAAATACTTTCTCTTTGAAATTGAATGTAAATAATGACGGCACCGGCTCAACAATAGAATGCCCTAACTCTTCGAGCCACTCGTAAGTACTGCGGCGATTAGAGCCGCCGGTGGCTATAACTACCGCATCAAAAACTTGGGATTCATGGTTTCTGATTAACAGCTTAAATTGTTTATCGTCGGTGAGTTTTACTGCTTCAACCCGATAGCGATTGAGAACATTAATATTATGCTTGGTTGCTTCATTTTTTAAACAATTGATAATTGTTGCGGAGTCATCGGTGGTCGGAAACATGCGCCCATCACTCTCTGTTTTAAGCTCCACGCCTCGATCTTCAAACCATAATACGGTGTCGCTCGGCTGAAATTGTTCGAAAGCCCAGCGGAGTTCACGCCCACCTCTGGGATACGCTTTTGACATAATTTCCGGATCAAAACAGTGGTGGGTAACATTGCAACGTCCCCCACCTGAAATACGAACCTTTGAAAGGACTTCGCGACTTTTTTCAAAAATGGTGACGTTGAGGGCAGGGTCGATGCGTGCGGCATTTACGGCAGCGAAAAAACCGGCAGCCCCACCGCCAATAACGGCAAGTTTCTTAGATGATGTCATATTTCCTAAAGTTCAATGAACTCAGAAGTTATATTGTTACCCCAGAAAACGTTGGCATGTGCATCGAAATCCTCGGTAGAATCGGTGGTCAGAAATCTGCGGGTTCTGTTTTGAGAGCAGTTTTCTGCAATTTCCGGATGTCGATTTAAATAATCAGCAAGACTTTGGGCAACAATCTCACCCTGACTTAAAATGGTAATATCATCCCGTACAAACTGTTTCATTTTATCAATGAGGAGGGGATAGTGCGTACAAGCCAATAGGAGTGTGTCTATTTCTTTAGACTGGGACAGAATGTTATCGATATGTTGTTTTACAAAATAGTCGGCGCCGTCACTATCAAATTCTTGGTTCTCTACAAGCGGCACCCACATTGGACAGGTTTCCTGATAAACTGTTAATTCAGGGAATTGTTTTTTTATCTCCATTACATATGATCGTGAATTTACAGTACCGCTTGTTCCAAGAATTCCAACATGACCGGTTTGGGAGTAGTTGCCGATAACTTCGGCCGTGGGGCGGATAACGCCGAGGACCCTTCGATTGGGATTGATAGTTGGCAAATCCTTTTGTTGGATTGTTCGCAGGGCTTTGGCCGAAGCGGTATTGCAGGCCAAGATTACTAAGTGACAGTTTTGGTCGAAAAGATACTTGACGCACTCCAGAGTATAGTGATAAATGGTTTCAAATGAGCGGGTTCCATAGGGAGATCGTGCGTTATCACCAAGATAAAGATAGTCGTATTGTGGCAGCTCACTGACGATATCTTTCATAACTGTCAGTCCGCCGAAGCCGGAGTCGAAAATACCGATAGGGGCAGAACTCATGAAGTAAGTAAGAGGTCAAGGATATTGGGATTTTGTAAATGATCTAAAACTAAGAAAAATATCCCAATTCCTAATTTACTTATCCTAATTAAGTTGACGGGCAAGCACCACAGTCTTTTTAAAGTTCAGATCATTTCCTGAGGCACTATCATAGGCTTCGAAAATAACGATATAAATGCCGATACGGTTTCGACTTCTGTCATCCTTTCGTCCATTCCAGATTAGCTGTCCCTCAAATCCGGCTTGCTTACCGTCGGCCAATGTGCGTACCAGGCGTCCGTAGCGATCATAAATACGAACCTTGATCAGGTAATCCTGATGGTCGAGTTTATAGTTAATAAATAGGTTGTCTTCATAGCCGTCATCATCCGGGGAAAACGGATTGGGGTTTATGGTAATACCTGTTTCCTGATTGTTTTGGGTATTTTCTTGATAGATAGAGTTCTCTGAATTTGGAGTCCCGCCCTTTTCGGTCACACTGGATCCCCAGTTTGTCTCATTATTGCCGGGACCATTAGGAGCAATACGTTCCAGAGCGATACCACGGGTATCGATGATGTTAGGGTTGTGCCAATTTTCATCATAAAAAACGGAATCGATGGTAGCTCCCGTACTATCTGCTAAATAGACAGCATCATCAGTAGAAGCTAAACTAAGGCTGGAGCGATCTGCCTGTATAACAGATTGCATATTTGGTGCTTCCAGATCAAAAAAGATGGCAGTTTGACTCTGTTCAAAACTTGTACCTTCATCTGCATGAATAAGAACATGTCCTTGAGGTTGGACCCATTTTGCCGTTGTTGATACCGGTTGTATCTCACGTATATTACCGTTTTCGTCAGGTTCATCATGTAGAAACAGTCCCTCCAGAGAAATGGCATAATCCTGGGTATTCCGAAGTTCAATATATTCGGCTTGATCGGGCTGATTGTCATCAGCATCATCCAGTGGATTAAACATAATTTCATTAATGACAAGATCTCCTCTCTTCATCTTTTGTGCTATAGGAATTTCAGAGGATTGCGTGATATTACCCTTTACATCGCTAAGCTCTTCAGCTCTCAGGATAGTACTGCTATTGTTCGAAGTTGAACTTTTAGTTGTCGGTGTTTCAAGAAGGATGAAATTAGCATTGGTTGAATCAAAGGAAATAACAGAGAGTTGTTGCTCCTCATTATAAAAGGTGACCTCATCGGTAAGGCGAATGAATTCATTAAAACGAACTTCAAAAGTACCGTCTGCAAAGACCTTTGAGAAAATAATTTCTGGCGGATTCGTATCTTCCTGAAAGCTGATGTTTTGGGTTCCCGCGGAAATACCGCTATCAGAATGGTTGGTCTGCCAGTTTGAGTTATCATTTGAAGCCCCTAAAGGATCTTTGCGCTCGAGGGAAGCCCCATCGGTATCGCCGCCCCAGCTTTGATAGTAACGCAGTGAATCAATTGTTAAGCCGTTTTTATTTCTAATATAGATGTCATCAGGCGTGTTATTGTTTAAAGCTGGGAATCCACTTATCGCTTTTCCGTTTGGGATACCGGCGGCAAAATTTTGATTGCCGGTAAGGACGACATATTCACCGGCTTCGAGATTCAGAGGCTCTTCAATTGCTATTTCGGTGCTATAATCACCGATAATCCAATCGGTTAAATTGAAATTTTTATTTGTGGTATTATAAAGTTCAATGAAATCAGCCTTTCCTTCGGTTCCCGGGTTATATAATATTTCATTAATAACGATTTGTCTCGACCGGGCATTATCGATTTGAAGGTATTTAAACTCCTGGGTAGTATTCAGAAGTGTGTTGCCAAATAGGTCAGTGATATTTGAAGCTGTCACTTCATAAGTTTGGCCGTCCGTAAGCTCCTGATCTAAAAATAGAGTTACTGTTTCATCTTGAGCTGAAATAAGCTGGATTCCAATAGACGGGGAAATTTGGTAGTTTTGTTTATCAGTTGCTGATGAGGTTACCTTTTCTGTAAATGTAAGTTCAATTTTATTATTTCCAATGCTGGTCAGGTTTTCCAGAGAAGGCGGAGTTTGATCTTGAGACACTTCATTCTGGGAGCCCGGAGTACCAAAACCACTTGGAGCGTTACCCCAGTTTTCACGAAATGTTCCGGATACTTCTGTTGAACGTCGTTCTAGGGCGACGTCGTCACCACCCCAGTCGGAGGTGTATTCCAGTGAATCCAGAAGGGTTCCATTTTGATCCCGGATGATAATTTGGTCACCGCCGTTGTTGAGAGCCGGAAAACTACCCATAGTTACCAGGGATATATCAGGTACTTCTGATTCAATGGTGTTGTCAGGAGCAATGACGATGAAACTGTCAGGTGGAACTATGAAATAATCGCTGGTGATTGTTTCCTCAAAGGTTTCCCGGTTATCGCTCAGCGTCCAATCCTGAATATTGAGTGATTTATTAGAATGGTTGTATAGTTCAATATACTCTGTATTCCCAGAGGGTGGAGCATACATGAATTCGTTGATAGCAACATCACCCGAGTCCACCGGTGACGGCTCATAATAGGTGAAAGAGGTATCGGTTGGAGATATAGTATTACCGAAAATATCTTTGGTATCTCCGATGGATAAGGTGTAATCCTGTGCATTTTGCAGTCCCGCCCCCAGTGAGAGCTCAACAGTATCGGCCGCAGTTTGAGTCACTGATGAAATACTGTTATTTGTGATACTGTAGTTGCCGGGTTGGTCCAGGCGCTCATTGAAAACGACTTGCAGTGTTTGGGTAGACCGGATATTAAACCCGGTGAGATGGGGTGGGGTATTATCCTTGGCTATTTCGTTAGCAACGCCGGGCGTTCCTCCATTTGTATTTGGTGAGTTGCCCCAATTTTCCTGGTAAATACTAGGAGTTGATGCTGAACGTCGTTCCAATGCCACATCCGTACCGCCCCAATCGGAGTTGTATGTCAAGGAATCTGCTTTAGCACCGGTATCAGTAAGCAACTGTACCGCGTCAGGCGTAGTATTATTAAGAGCCGGAAAGCTTGATTCGTGATATGCCCGATCTCCGAAGACATTAGATAGTTCAGTGGTATCAGCTGAAATAACCAAGAAGCTGTCAGGTTCTATGGGGATAGGATTAGAGCCTAAGTTCGAACTGCTGTTGTTATCTGCTATTTGCCAATTGGCAAGATTTAGATATTTGTTGCTGGTATTTCTGATCTCGATATATTCTTCATTGATTGTTGGCGGATAATCGTATACAAACTCATTGATGATAATATCGCCTTGGGCAAAGGTGTCAAAAAGCTGAAAATCAAACTCGGTGTTAGGGGCGATGGTGTTACCATCACTGTCGGTAATATCGCTAACATTCAGGGTGTATTCATCGCCGGATATAGAATTGTTAAAAACGAGTTCTACAACATTTCCTGAAGTGCTGGTGTTATCGGGATTTCCAACATTGGGAGTGATGGTAAAATCTGAGGGTTGAACGCTTGCCGGATCAACATCAAGATTAAAAGCGACGTCAATGGTTTTATTATCTACGACGGTAACACTCTGAATATTGAGTGGTGGATTAACTTTGGTTACTTTAATATCATCGTATTCAAACAGGGAAGATCGTGTACTGGTATAGTCACTGAATAGACCAATGAAATCACTTTGAGCATAGGTATCATCAGTGGAGGTACCCTGTGAGTTATATGAAGTACCTCCGGTCGGATCAGCAAAAAGCTCCCAATTGCCATTGAGGTCTCTTGTTACCCGAATGCGGACAGTAACAGGATCAGTATCAACAAGCCCGTCAGTACCATCTATAATTTTTGTAGTACTACTCCCGTCCTGGCGATAAAGGCTTACTTCATCCTCAGTATCACCTATTTGAACAAAATATCCATTTATATCACCTTTCATGTCTTGTTGATTGGCAATAACATAGATTCTTGAGAGGTTACTGCTTGATGGATTGAAATCAAGCTCTATATATACCTCCCATTCCCCATAAGCTGCTGTTGATGTTGTACTGATTACAGCCTCAGCACTTTCACTGGGTGCATCAAGTTGAAGCCTGTTCGAACCATTTACAATATGCTTTGATTCGCTATCAGTCCAAGTGGGATTATTGGTAAAGTCACCATCGCTGAAATCTTCATCGATGATAAGGGTTTGTGCGAATACAGAAGATGAGAGGAATAGTCCGGTTACGAACAGTAGTGATGCAATGGTATATTTCATAATAATTTGATCCCGAAAAATTTGCTCATAGGATACCACACAAGGCCGTAAATGGCAAGGAAGTCAAGATGAATTAAAAAAAAAGAGGGTGAAACTGCTATCAATTAAATAATGGTACTAATATTGCCTTTTTAGATTATATAAGGGGTTAATATAGGTATATAGTGGAATAAACTTGTCCTTGAGTTGTCCTTATTAAGCAATAATTGTACTTTAATTGACACAGAAAGCACTTTTGTTTTAAATAAAGGTCAATTATGGCACGTTTAGAGCTTACGAATAAATACGTTGAAGCCCATCCAGCACCTGAAAAAGAAATTGAAATATATGATTCACAAATTAAAAATTTGGCTATTAGGATCTATGAATCAGGAACGAAATCTTTTGTTTATAGATATTTCATGAATGGAAATTCAAAACGTTTCACAATTGGAAGGTTTCCAAATTATTCTGTCGAACAAGCGAGAATTGAAGCCCAACATATTTATAAAAAAGTACAAAAGGGGGTTGATCCTATTCGAGAAAGAAAGAGACAGAAAAGACAAAACGAATCAATTAGTGTAAGAGAATTGATCAATAAATTTAAAGAGATAAGATTTCAAGAGTTGAGGGATACAACTATTCAGACTTATCGTGTTACAATGGATAATTATTTATCGGATATACATAATATCTATCTTTCCGAATTGTCAAAAAAAGATGTTATTCCAATAATGGATAATAAATTCAAGCAGGGGTCACCTGTAATGGCAAACCAAATCAGAGAAGTGCTTTCTGTGTTACTTTCATTTGCAGAATCAAGAGATTTGATTGAGGAAAACTTTGCTACAGATATTCAAAAATTCGAAGTTAAAAATAGCAGTCGAGAACGATATTATAATTTTGATGAAATTATAGAGATCTGGGAACAAATTGAGACATTTAAAGAACCATCAAAATCTGCTTATAAAATACTATTCTACACAGCTCAACGGAAAACTGAAACGTTAGAAATGAGGTGGAAATATTTAGATTCAAAAAAACGAATATGGACAATTCCAGCTCATTTAGCGAAAAATAACACTAAGCATGTAGTGCCATTGACAGAATCTGTCATGGATATTCTTGAACATTTGAAACAAAATCATTCGGCAAATTCAGACTATGTTTTCAAATCAAATGTGAGAAAAAATAAACCAATTAAAACGCTTTACGATTATTCAAAAAAAATTAAAGAAAACACATCGGTTTCAGACTTTCGGAATCATGATATACGAAGAACTGTAGTAACGCACATGGCAGATTTAGAAGTACCACAACACGTAGCAGGAAAAGTTATTAATCATATAGAAAGTTCAGAACAAAACTCTGTTACAGCTATTTATAATAAACACGAATATTTAGATGAAAAGAGAGTAGCTCTTGAAAAATGGAGTCATAAATTAAATACGACAATCAAAAAACATAGACTTCAACAACAACTTGACGAATTAAGCGAAAAGGATCGTAAGAGTATTAAATCAATAACTTATCTTGATGAAGATGATAAAAATAGTGCTGTTGATTATCTGAATAATCAAAAGAGAGAAGAGCTTAAAAATGATAAAGAATACAGCTTTTAAGCCTATTATATGGCTTTTAAGGGCTTTTTTTATGCCTTTTTCTTTCTCTAATACCTCTAAATGCATGGAAATGCACAGAAATGCAGAAATGCTGTACAATAGTTGTACAACATATAGCCTATCGTAAAAGTATTTGTTTATTGGTGCTTTCTAGAGTGTAGGTAAGGAATATTTAACGAGGTATTAGAAAAATATTCACTTCTTAGCATTGTCCTATGAACATTCCTATCTAATTACCATAAGGGATAGGCATGTAGTTTCACCACTGATTAAGTTGAAAACTTATTAGAAGTCAAGTTTTCAACTGTATAGGATGGAGATATCAATTATTAATCTTCCATATTTAGATTCTTGATGAGGTTGTTAATAGAATCCATTACATAGTCTTCTATTTTTTCAGCTTGGTTGGACTTAACAAATCCAAACTGACTATCTTTCCATAAAATGGTCTGTGGGATCATACTATCTCTATCATTTAAGTCTAAATAAGAACCATTTTTAACAATTAACCTGATATCAAATGCAATAACATTATCAACCTTAAATGATTGAATAGCTAAAATCACATTAATCGTACTAAAAAGTGAATTGTTTAGTGTTGCCCCATTGTCTAATAATTTTTTCATCAATATCTGTTCAAAATCAGGTAACTTATTTTTCACTTCATCATTCACTCCCAAAGGATATACAATGACTTTTAAATCTTTATCATTTTCTATTAAATAAGAAAGTCCTGATTTAGCATAATTCTGATAATGTACTCTATTCGAAAACTTGTCACCTGAAACACCTGTACTTGGATACCATCCAATTTCTTGAGAGAAACTTATATCAGTAACGAAAAACAAAAATAAAATAACAGTTAGTAAACTAATTGATCTCTTGAGAAATTTTATTTTATCAGAATTATCAAACATAATTTTCTTCTACTGATTAGTAAGTTTTAAGATAAATCATCAATCTAAATAAAAAATCAACTCACTAAAAATATAGGGATATTCACTTCGGTAAGATTGTCTCATTTCTTAATTTTCTGATGAGCAGATTAAACCTAAGATATTCAACAAGATTTATATGTCCTTATATAGTTGCTACAGCGATGAATCAGGAGACTACATAAAAGATCCAGAAAATGAATTTCTTGATGATCATCCTAGATTTTATCGTGTTAATTACATGATAAAAGAGAATGATTATCCATACGTCAGAAGAGCTTGTGAAAACTATAAAACTATATTTGGCTTACCGCTTGATAAGGAATTTAAATACACTTTTCTGTATCCAATAAAAAAATATCAAGATGGAGATTGGGATAAACCAAAAACAGATGGAATTGAACCATTCGTTGATATCAAGTATGAAAATTTATTACAATTTGTAGAGTCCTGCCTAGATGTATTAGATGAAGTAAATTTTGAAGTCATAATCATAGTAACAGAAAACAAGAAACTTACTACATGCACTCCAGAAAGATTGTATGAGATGCATATGGAAGATTTACTTCCAAGAGTTTGTCAGTCAATTTCGAGTGCATCGGGACAATTAGGAACTTTTTATTTTGATAAGGATGAAAATATAGAAGGTGTCCTGAGTGATGCTTATTACAATGTTATCAAAACAAATCATTTTGATCTTCCTTATGAAAAGTTAAAAGAGTGTCTGAACTTTGAAGATTCAAAACATAGTATAGGTATTCAGTTAGCTGATTATGTTACAGGTTGCTGTGCAGGATTTATTAAATCAGTCTTTAAGAAAGGGTATGGAGAAGAGAGTAGAAGAATGTTTATAGAATATATATTTCCTAATCTAAGATGTAAGGGAGTAAACATTTCAGGTTATGGGATCAAGGGAGTACCAAATAATAGATCAATAGAGAAAAAGATTGTATCTGCAATTAATAAAGAAACTGGTGGCGAATACGTTGAATTTTTAGATACTACACTCGACTATCAATAAAAAATCATTCATCATCCAAATCCAAAGGGGAGAAGTTGAACATGGCATTCTGAGAGGGATCAAGCTCAATTTTATCTTGTTTTCCACTCATAGTATATCCAATAATCTCAGTGACTCTCTTCAAATAAGCTGATGTCTTCCAGTTCTTTCTTTTCGCTCTGGTTGCTAAGTTATTGAGATGGTGTGTTAATTTTTGATAATCAACATTGTGACGTGGGTTAAAATCTTTGATATACATCCGTAGTTTTTGATGGATAGTATCCAAAAAGTCTTCAGTTTTTGTGGAATCCTTATAGATCTGTTTTACATCCTTTTTGGTTTGGTCAAACATGATGTCCCTTTGTTGATTTGTAATAAGGGCTTATAAGATCAACGTGCTGTCATCTTAATAAAATTCAGATAAATATATACATCAATGGAAAAAATATAATAATTTTCCGATTCACGAGTTTAGCTAACAGAAAAAAGCAGTGGTAACTTTTCTTTCCCTGTTCTGAACCTTGAAATATTTTTGTAAAGCATTTTCTTGAAGTTCAGGGTTCTTCATTTACTTAAAAATTAGATCGATATAGAAATCGCCCATTTCTAATGGGAGAATTATTTCTATATCAATAATTAATAAAAAAATGAGGAATAAGTATGGATAAATTGGAAACAGCAGAGCAAGCTATTAGTAATAGTATAGTTTTTTTTAAAAAAGAAAAGTTTGTAATCAAGAAAAATGTAGATACTCTGATATTGACCCTTGATATAGGACACTTACAAGATATAGAAGAAGTTTCAGAGATCATTTCTTTCCTTTCTGATTTTGGAATGATCAATAGAAAAACCAACAGGTATGGGCAAGAATATCATCTGGCAAGTACTGCCAATACAAACATTAAAATTAAGCAGAACTACCTTACCAAGGCATTCGGATATGCCATTGTCGAAATCGAAAGCCTAGAAAAGTTACAAAGGGACTTAGGTCAAAACATATCTTACCAGAAAGGGCAATTCGGAAGGGACGTAAAAGAATATATTATTGATGAATTATTCATGGAAGATATTCCAATAGGCAATATAAAGGTCAAACAATTAGACTTAGCAATTGACATAGTACGATCATCCAGTTTGCCTGAACAGGTAAATTTTGAAGACTTCTGCAGGAATTTAAGTACAGTTATATTAAATATGAACTTTCCTTATCTAGAAGCGGACAAACAAAGAGGGCTGAATACTGGTTATTTTAAATCCAAAAGTTCTACAAACAAGCGAATACGGATGTATAACAAGCGGTTAAAAGAGGAAAAGATGGGGAAGGGAAATTACCTATATGAGTCCACGTTTCGATTTGAATATATTTTTGATAAAGGACAGGTTAAAAGACATATGGGTGGACGTGACTTATTAGATGTAGACTTCCGAAGGGGAGTTGGGAAGATTGTTAAGACGTGCAGAAGTGCTATAAACAAAAACAAAGAAAAGCTTAAGCAATTTAAGTCCGAAGATTTACCCCAGCAGGGAGAACGTATGTTTGAAAAATATGCTGTACCTGTAGGTGAGGAAAATCTCTATGAGGAGTCATGGAAACTAGGAGTTAACTGGAAAAGTATGATAAATGGTAACAATGAAATATTTGCTTCTACCACAAACAATATGAACTATCAAAAAAGGATGACTATGATGTACTCATATATAAAATTAATCATGGATAGAGATATGGAATATTATTTCGATCTATTTGATAGCATTATTTCACAGTTAGAAAAAGATTTGAACAGGTAGAAGTGATTGAATGGTATAATACATTACGATAAAGACTTACTTAACACTTGTTTTGTTCGTGAGATTATTTCTGATACAATGATTTATGTTCATTCTTTGGTATCTCATAATTGTTACGTACATATCTTCCATATTTATCAACCAAGGTAACACCACAGATCAAGGTTGAGATATACTGGTTTAACCCCTTCTTAAACCAACAAATAAGACCTTAAACAGCCCCTTTAGGAGCACTGAAACATGTTGATAGGTAATGCCATGACTAACATAATTTCAAGTCTTTACAATTAATATATACATAATAGTATCCATTTAAAGGGCAATATAATTTTGAAAAGTGTATATTTTAATGGAAATAATTGGTATTTTTTTAGTGAGTCATCAAGCCAATCTTTATATCAATATTGTGGATGAAATTTCGTACACAACTCATCAAGATCACTGGGCAAAAACATCTGCATTACTTTTTCCAACCAGATGAAACTGTTTGCAATATTCCACTGTGTGACAAACAAAAAGTTCTTAAATACGAAATAGCTACTGATGAGATTTGTCCTAAATGCCATCAGAAAAAATCATCTATCCCAAGAATGAAAAATTGGAATCGAGAAAAAGTAATTAATGATGGTGAACATGCTGTACAGTTACTCAATCGCCTTCACGTCTTCTATAACATGTTGGATGAAACAGCAAGGGTCGGTCTTGGCATGCATCAATCGATAACCAGTGAATCAGCAACCGCATTGCCCAACTGGGTTGAGAATGATGTGCCTGACATAGAACAGAGGCTGGATGACCAAAATATGCTAATAATTAGCTATCGTGTTGGTGACCGTAGAGAGGAAAGAAAAGTTTCTTTCGATGATATTGCTGAGTTCTTCAATATGGTAAAAGGAGATTTGCTATTGGAACTTCAAGAAAGAAAAAATTAACAGAGAGCATGACTACAAAAATTGATACTCCACAAAAAGCTTTTCAAGCCCTTGGTAACATGGCTTTATTCTATAAGAAGATGATTAGTCGAGATTCCCAGAACCTAATCGGAATGTTTGACATATTAAATTCAGATGATCCATGCATTTGTTTCTTTTTAGATTCTGATCATCAAGAAGTACAGATGACTCAAGGTGCCCCAAAGAATGTAATGAACGTCCGATATCAGCTTAATAAAGAGCTCTTTGAGGAAGAGGTATGCTTCCGTACCATCGAAATGTTCAGGAATACTGTGAAAGAAAACATTCAAAACGAGGTGCTGGAAGGTCTAAGTTATAAGAACTAAATACCTTTTCTATTGTTTTAGATAAAGATCTCCGCCACAGTCTTTAATTGTAGAAAAAATAATTTAATTTCTTAAGGCATCATCGACCCCGCTTTTTAAAGCAGGGAAGTGAAGAGTGTCGTGATTACTTTTCAAGTTATTTGCTTTAACTAAGGCAATAGAATTTATCTGTAAATCTCTTGGGTCAAGGTAATAGCATTTCTCACAAGACTGATATTTGCCATTTAAGAGGTCATGGATATTATCAGGATTGTATGTGTACGTGGAAGAGTTAGATTCTGTGTTAATAGTATATCCATATTTGGAATTAGCTATTTTAACCATTACAAAATTATCAGGGTGGATTATAAGTTTCTCAATTTTCTTCTGTGGGTAATTAGATTGAATTGTTTTTATAGTTTTAGAAAGGTTCGTAATCCTATTAGGCTCTCCAAGTGTATTGATGAGGGTGATGAATGATTTTTCATCATTTATTTCACCAGTTGCCTTGTTATTGTTTTTCTTCCAATGGTATTCAAAAATGGATAAATACTTCTCTTTATCGAAAGCAATGGTCTTGGTTGATTGTAGATGTGAATTATAACCTACGCTATAACTATTGCATTCAAAATTTTCGATTTTGAATACTTTGCAGTTTGCAAAGTAATAATTGCTGAAATAACCTACCCATAGGAAAGAGCTAAAACCAATAACGCAGATTATAATTTTTAAGCCCTTCATCATAAGCGACCCTCATTCACTTTTAAAGATGTCTTAATTTCTTTCAAATTATGTTTTAAAAACTGAGTTTGTTCATTGATTTCATCTAAATATTCAGATAGATCGCTAGGTTTAGGACTTATAGAAAGTATGACGAGCAAAGATCCAAAAAAGAAAAATATATTAAGCATAAAAATTAATACAGATTTGATTTCAGTAAGAAAGAAAAGGATAAGGTTTGAAATCAATAGTATGATTGAGGTAGCCACCCCATAGTTTAATCGAACTTTCTTTTCTGCATCAGAATAGTTTTTGCCATAATCTTCAATCAGTTCTCTAGAATAATAAGTCTCGCCAAACAACTCATATAATCTATTTAAATCACTTGTTTGTTTTGATTCTTCAAACTGATTAAGATATTTGATTAACTGTTCTATATGGTTAAGCAGTTTTGGAGATATTCTTTTACGTATTGGTGTTGGAAGATCTTGGATATCTGCAATTAGCCCTTCAAGTATATATTTAGTATTGTTTTCCTCTACTTTTGTTGTGATTTTTGAAGCTTTTTTCTTACCTGCAATGTATTCCAGTATTTGTTTAGTTTTCTCTTGCACCCACTCTTTATCAGGCAGTCCAATTAGTTTTTGTTTTATATCAATTGCTTCTTCAGTGGAAAGAGAAACAATGGATTGAAGTATATCTTGATTTAAATAATTGATTTGAGATAGGCTACTATTTGGGTCAAATTCAATATATTTGTCCAGCTTCTGGATGAGATCATTAATCTTATCATAGCTATCTCGTAAAACTCTACATTTCCGTAATACATCTGACGTGTCTACATCATCTCTATATAAATAGTCAACGTCTACATTTTCCAGCAGATCTATAATTTCCAACAATGGTTGTACTTGTTCGATACCTAAATTGAGCTCTCTTATCATCTTATTATACTCATCAAGCTCATCCTGATGTTTCTCTTCTAGTTCACTAATCAGGGGAGCAATCTCCATTAGAAATTCATGGAATTTTACATCATTTACGTACTCATCATTTTCATGTAGATACTGATGGAGTTGGGTACAGAGCTCAAGTAATAACCCAATTTCTTTGCCCTCACGATCTTTATCGTCAGAAAGTTTCTTAAGAAATTGTTTTAGTTGAGGGGCAAGTTTGAGCAGTTGATACTGCTTTTCTTTTCGTCTTTCCTCTTCTTCAATCTGCTTTTTCAGGAGCTCATTGCGTTCTTGTTGGAGACGAGCATTTTCTGCTTGGATTCGTCCAAGTTCTTTCTGGTTTTTTTGTATTTGTTGGTTCTGTAAGGCATTTAAAGCTAACCCAGCGGCTCCAATTTTTCCTGAATGTTTTTCAAAAAAATTGTCGTCTTTTGCCATAGAAGTATTTGATGAATGAGCACTATTTATGTAATAATACATTCTACTAAATTTTACTCATAAAATCACACTATAGTGTGTGTATTGTAATTGAGGGCATGCTTTACTTCAGAGCATGTCATCAAAAGAAAAGGACATATCAAAACTATTTGGTAAGGTTATTAGAGAAATGCGTGGAGAGCATAACTTGACCCAAGAGAAATTAGCAGAATTAAGCGACCTTCATACAAATTATATATCCCTTTTAGAGAGAGGTAAGCGAAAGCCAACAATAGGTCTATTTTTAAAATTGCATCGGCATTTGATTTGGCTCCAAATCTATTGGTAAAAAGGGTAGAAGATGCTTGGAAGGTATAAGTAGAAATGATCTAGTCGAACGGACTGTTAAATAAATTATTAATAGAGAATTTTTTAGAATTGCTATTTTAAGATTGGTTTTCCACCAACCTTTCAAAAAATAAATCCATATTTTCTAGAATATATTCTTCTTTATATCCTTCTTTTAAAAGACGAAGACCAGTTTCACAAACTCCTAAGTAGTCGAGTTTTGTCAATTCGTAATTCTTCATATTATCCATGGCAAATTCAAATAAATCAATCAGAAATAATTCATTCGAATAAGCTTCATTAACTCTTTTAAAAGAAGATGGGGCTTTTTTTAGTTGTTGAACTTTATTCAAGGCCCATTGTTCATCTAGGTTTTTATTGATATTAAAGCCATTGATTTTTAGCACAAAACAGTCTACTGGCGTAATAGATTGGTTATTTTGTTCACTCTCCAAGGTTTTAGATTTAGTATCATTCGAAGTTTCAACTTCAATACCCTTCTGTTCAGCCCATTGACAAAAATTTAGGAAATCATTTTCTCCAATCAGTTCGATATCATAGCCATCTGCCAGTAATTTCTCTGCTTTTTTTAGTTTATTTGTTTTGTAACCCTCACCATATTTTTCGATATCCGATTTACCTACAACAATAATATCAACCTTTTTGCTAACATTACCTTTGGTTTCTGCACCAAATGACTGCACAAGTTTCTTGGCTTTCTTGCGAGTTAAAAACCCTAAGGAACCAGTAAAAACAACAGTTGTATTTTTGAATAAATGGTTGTCTTCATCATAAGCATCTGATTCGATATTTACTTTTTGTTTAGCAGTCCGTCTAATTTTTGGAGTGTTATAATCCCTTTCAAACACAGAACCTGTTGTTAAGCCCAAAACTTTTTTGAAGTCATAAAAAGTATTAACTGATAAATCATCCATACTCTTCAATAGTATTCTACCTGCAACTATCGCATCTGAAAGAGCTTCATGATGATTAAGTTTAAAGTTGAAGGTATTGGCTAGGTAACTCAGTTTATAAGATATAAGGTCAGGCCAAACTTTCTTTGCTAATAGGTAACTACAGAGATAATCGAATGACGGATAATTGATAGAGTGTACGTCCAAAGCATGTCTCAGTACACTAATATCAAAGCTTGCATTGTGTGCAACTAGAAGAGAACCTTGCAGATATTCTTGAAAGTCAGGCCATATGTCTTCGAAATAAGGAGCATTTGATACTGTTTCATTATTTATACCATGAATATGGGTATTTATATCATCAAAATGATCATTATAGGGTTTAATTAACCAAGATCTGGAATCTACTAAAGAACTATCTTCAAAGGTTGCTAAACCAATCTGACAAATACTTCCCCTCTTTTTGTTTGCGGTCTCAAAATCTATTGCCGTAAATCTCATGGTCTATACATGTATTTCAGAATATCGAATATTGTTTTGATATGGATTCAATTCGAACGTTAGATTAAGTCTTTCAAACTGTTTTTTCTTAACCTCGTCCTTTTGAATTAGGTTGTTTTTGATATAAGTAAATAGGACTTCTTCAGGTAGAATAGCTGTATTAGGAATGGTGTTTGTTATACTCCCAGTGTCTTTTTTCCGATGGTTGATTTTATTGTAGAGCAGTTCAGTTATTTGATCTGTTTTTTCAGCTACTATTTTATTTGATGTTTCTTTCGGTAAAATGCAATAGTCGATTTCCCTGTCTAATTTATTGTACCCACAGAATATCCCCAGATATCCCATCAGTTGATTTCTGTCATTTTTAGGCTCAACACACCCATCAAAAAAGAAAATATTTTTTCCATAAAGAGGATTAGGTAGGTTAGATGAGTTAAGGTCTTGAATATCCTCTCTAATAATCTTTTTTAGCTTCACAGAAACCAGTGTTTTTTTATTGTTTTTTAATACTAATAAGAAGAGGTCTGTCAAACAAATCGAAGAAGGATTTCAGGAATAGAATGATGTAAGTATATTGTTAATATCGGCTAGGAGATTTTATATGCCTTCAGAAATAAAATTATGGGGTGTATCTGAAGATACGCTATCAAGAATACCACAGGAACAAGTTGAATGAATCAACCAACTTCCAACCAATTATATTACACTACTACTTCAGGGGTTCAGCAATGGAAATTCTGAGTTCCTTGATCAGTTCATGGTATGATTCTATTTGTTTCTCCTTTTGTTGCGTTTTTAATTTAATGTTCCCATTTAGGATTAAATGACACTCTTGGCCTTTATAATTGAAGTCGAGTATTTCTAATTCATTTGCCACATCGTGGTACGGCTCGCTAACTTCGGTGACGAAGAATACCTCGTATTCAAGTTGTTTCCCCAACGCATGAAATAGTCGATCATTCATAATGTTCTCCCTGTTTAGTTATCCATTGCTTACTCTCAATTTATCATTAAGCAGTAACATAAATTGTTGATTAATAAAATTGTCAATAGGGGAGAGAAACGCCATTATTTAAGAGGAACTTAATATTGATTATTAAATTGTAACCTTCTCTAAAATAATGTTTGACATCTTTTATACTCATAGTCTTTCCTAAAGGTTGGATTAAAGTAAGACTTATGAGTTGGACAATCCTTGCAAATTATTTCAACATTTTATGTTATATAAATGTTAAGAGCATCAGATATTACTTTTTAAAAAGAGGTATTTATGTGTGGTAGATATTCATTAATTGAAAGCGAAGAAAATCTTGAAAATTGGTTTCAAGCAGTAATGGACGAAGTAGAACAGCTTGAGAACAATTACAATGTAGCACCAACTCACAACATGCCAGTTGTAGGTCAAAACAGAGATGGAGAACGAACGATCCAAAAATTTCGGTGGGGACTATTACCATTCTGGGCGAAAGAGAAAAAAGTTGGATACAGCATGGTTAATGCCAGAGCAGAGTCCATTGATACCAAGAAATCCTTTAAAAGATCTTTTGAAAAATATAGGTGTTTGGTTCCTGCCACTGGATTCTTCGAATGGAAAGGGGAAAAGGGTAATAAAACTCCTTATCACATTTTTCCTACGCATAAACCAATGTTTGCTTTTGCTGGTATCTACAACGTGTGGGAATCCCCAGAGGGAGAGAAGATCCCTACGTATAGCATAATTACTACTGATGCCAATGAGAAGATGAGTGAGTTGCATGATCGCATGCCTGTAATGCTATTGAAAGAAGAATGGGACGAGTGGTTAGATCCTGATAATCATAATATGAAAGGGTTAAAAGAACTATTAAAGCCTTTTCCTGATGATGCCATAGATTTTTATGAAGTGAGCAAGAAAGTCAACAATGTGAGAAATAACTCAGAAGAATTATTGGAGAAGGTTGCATGAAATAGTTTGTAAGGAATCCTTTAGATAGGGGGCTTACTTATAAAACTCATATTTCCTTTTGGATTAAGTCAGTCAATAATTGCTGGCTTTATTCTTTTTGTTTAATCTTTTTTAGTTGATCTTCCATTATCTTTGATACTTTAGAAATCGTTTTAAAAGAGATTGCTTTTTCACGTAGACTCTCATCTTTGTAATAACAAACGACATATAGACTCTGGTTATACCAATCTGATATTTTGATTGTATTAGCTGTTAAGATAGGCTTCAATTCAACCACATCGTCCTGCAGAACTAATGAAAGATCAAAAAAGAATAGGTCGTCTTCATCAAGCGATGTATAGATTTCACGTAACCACAATAATGTTTCTCTTGCTTCTTGTAATTTAGCTTTTTGCTTTTCCATATAATATCAGTGTTTTACTATTAATTATATAGAAAAGGAATTTTTGGAGAGATGAATTTAGAAGAGGGGATGATAACTAGTGATAATTTAAATAATCAGACTTGCCTGATACATAATAGAACGAATTGAGTACCCATCATTTAAATGGATAGAAAACAAGATTAATCAGTGGTGATCATAAAAATGTTATTCTCTTTCTTTTTTCTTGGCATTTTGAATATAGCAAACAGGTAAGTGTCTGTATTGAACGCCAAAGGCAACAAATAAAAAAGACTCTCCCTCTTTTAAGAAGGAGAGTCTCTTAATACTATACTGAACTTCTTACTCCTATTTTAATTAACCTCAAATGGTTTAGGAAGCTTCGTATCGTTTCCTTGATCAATGACATTATATTGCCATCCCGAAACATTGTTACGTATTAGTTTTGCATTATTGGTTCCATAAAGCCATAATCCGTAGCCAGTTCCTGTATTGGATGTAATAGAATTCTGACGAATCCCGTTATTTTTTGATGGATAGGCAAGGACTCCGTAAATGCCAGCTATGTCAACTTCGGAATAAGTTATTTCTACTGTGTTGTGATTTAGGTTAATATTATCTCCCTGCATTACAACCCCTAAATCATTATTTCGAATTGTATTTTTTTGGATATTTACGTTATCGGAAAAAGCGAAAATTCCGCTTGAAACAAAATTATCCAAATTCCAAAAGTGACCTTCGACAAGATTGTTCTTAATGATTCCTGAAGCCTCTGAATCAATTTGTATTCCGTTTTGAGCCCATCCAGTTGATTTCTGACCAATACCGATTACACTATTCCCGTCAACATTTACATTTGTCCCAGTACCTCGCAAAACGATACCTGCACGATGTGCACCTGTTAATTCATTATTTGAAATATTACCAGTCGCCCCATCTTGGTATGTAATTGGAACAAACTGATGTGGATAATCAGCACTAGTATGGACAAACGAATCTTCAACTTTTACATTTGCCCCATGTACATATACACCATATTGTTTTGATTTTGCCCCATCAACGGTTGCATCCAATTGAACCCCGTTTATCACACCATCTTGATCAAAGTATACCCCAATGTCACAGGTGATTTCTAGTGGACTATTAGGCATCTCGTTAATATAATGAGCTGTTAAGCCTATTCCAGTATTCTCGCATACCGTAAGGCTTTCCATCTCACCAGTATCCATGGTAGTCGCTAATAACTCGTTATTAGCAGTGTCAGCTTTTGAATCAAAGTTGGTCGTTGAATCTTGACATCCAACAGCAACAAAAATTCCAAGCAGTAGTATCCCAAGTAGATTAGTTTTCTTGATCATAGTTACCCTGTTATTTGGTTTTAACCTTTATAGCTCTTGATTTTCTAATAATATTATCAAGTAAATCATATATACAGGAAGGTAAAATTAAAATAATTTAATATAACACTAGATAGTGTTATGGTTAATTAATTCTCTCTTTTAAGTTTTGGTCAACATTTTCTGTGATTTCTTGATATAACTTTTCAATTTCGTTGTAGGTGATATGTAGCTTTTTGGTCTCTTCATTATTTATATCGAAGAAAACATCAATTGCATTTCCCGAAGTAGTCTTTGTTTTAATTTCCTTTGCTTTGAGCATTGGGATTACTTCGTTGTATTCGTCATCCAAAGTTAGCCTCAGTTCCAATAAAAACTGTTGTTCGTGTATCCAAAGCTGATAAGCCGATTTTAGCCATTTCAGTTTTTGTGAAGCATTTTTATAATCATTGATTCCCATGGGTATTTTATTCAGTTAAGTCGGTGCGAATGAAATGTGATATATCCATTACGTACAAGTTTTACTGTGTTTTCTAGGGCTTTAGGCACATCATTTTTCTTGACGAAGTAAACTTTTTCATGGTTATCGAAAGGCTTGTAAATGAAGTAATTTTCATAAGCATTAAAATTGATAATGCTGTTGAACTTGAAGCTATCGTCTTCAGCTATAAATCGAATAGGATTCTTATTTAATGACTCAATAAATTTCTTTTTACCAGTTTTAGGCAAATATCTAAACAACAGATGCATTGAACATAGCTTGAGATAGATATCAATTTCAGAGTATTGGTGTTCAGGCATTAATCGGCTACAATTTTGTAATGAAAAGTCTTGTTGGCTGGAGTAAAGTGAACTACAAATTCAGTAGGGCTGATGCATTATTCTCGAAGAGGGTCGCTGGGCGGTAATATTCTGATAGCACTTTCTCACTGCTATGTCCTGTGGTATTTTTTACTGCTATGGTAGAAGCGCCATTTTGAAATGCTTCGGTGACAAATCCTGCACGAAGGGAATGCCCTGAAAACTTGTTGGAGTCTAGGCCAATCTCCTCAACTCTCTTTTTAACAATTAAGGCAACAGATTGTGGTGAAAGGGACGAGGATTTCATTCTGCCATGTCTGGTTATGGATCTAAATATATAGCCTTCTTCAATGTCAGAATTATCTAACCAAGTTAAATAACTACGTACTGGGCAGGTTTCTAGGTTACTTCCATATGTTATTCCGACTTGTCTACCAGATCCTTCTTGGTCTGTCTTACTTTTTTCGAGCGTAACAATTAATCCCTCTTTTGTTTTTTCGATATTGGATCGCTTCAATGCAACTAGCTCAGACCTTCTAAATCCACCGCTAAAGCCAAGTAATAGTAAAGCCCTGTCCCTGACATCAATTAATTTGTCAGAAAGATTGGTGCATATTTTTTTGATATGAGGAGAGAGTAGGGGTTTAACTTTCCGTTTTTTAGTACCCTTAGTTCTTCGAAGAGCCTTCATTAATTCAGTGACTTTGGGATCAGATATTGGAGATTCCTCATCTACTAGTTTATGAACTTTTGATATTGTTGCTAAGCGTCTTTCCAACGTGGATACTTTATAGTCAGAAGAAATGTCTGTTAAGTAGTAAGTCACAGTTTCAGGTGAAGCTGGTAAATTGGTAAGATTATAAGATTTACACCAAGAACTAAAATGATCCCAATCTGATGAGTAAGCCTTCAGGGTATTTTTAGGTATTGAATCCTTGAGAATGTTTTTTATCTCATCTTCGAATTTGGATATAGTTTTATCACTGGCAGATCCAGTATTAGTAACTGAAGGCAAATCCATAAACACGAGATTTGGTTCCTGTTATGACGAAAGGTGGGCTTCGTTGTCAAACAGGTGCTGAAGACAAGTCGCCCGCTTTAGCTGGATATTTTGAGTGCCCGCAAGTTGGTGCTTAAATCGGCACTGATTGAAGTGATAATATACACAAAATTGGGGAGAAAATCTATGTGTAGAGTTTTGTTACAGCTATTTAAAAGCTTTTTTGGGGTTACTTGTTATAGAGAATGGGAAAAGTATTAATATTCAAGATTATCTAATCTCGCCTTAGCTACCTGTGAATAAAATGTTTGTTCATCATTGGTTGCATCAATAATTTTGTTCAGCCATTCTCTAGCTTCATCCCAGTGCTTATTTTTCCAATACCCTTGAGCGACTTGATATCTCAGCGCTTGTAACGATGGTGATTCAGGAAACATGGATTTAAACTCCTGAAATGTAGTATTAACTTCTCTTTTATTTTGATTGAAGTTTTTTCTAACCAAGGTTATTAGCTTTCTTTTGTAAGCCATTCTAGCTGATGGAGTATTAGGAAACTCTTCAATGGTTTTGTCATACCAATACATTGCTAGCTTGGTAGTTGGCAACCATGAACTGTCGATACGATATTTAAAGTTCGTTTCATTCCAGAAATCAGCATTATTCAAGTAAGAATTTGCGATTGCTGATTCGGTTGTTTCTTCGGAGATAGTTTGGATAATACCTTCAAGTTGATTCATCCTATCTTTTATTTCCAAGGCATAACTTGAATTGGGATATTTTTTTATAAGGTCATTCCAATCATTAATTGCTGTTTGATAATTTTCTGCTTCAAAAGAGATGTTCCCTAACCAGTAATAGGATTCAGCTTTTGCAGAATCGGGAGCATCTGGGCTATGCTTGATATGGATAAACTCCTTTTTTGCTTCATCATATAATTTATGTTGATACAGATCCTTTGCTAATTCAATGTTTTGGGCTTGGCTATTATAAGATGTTACCAAAAATAGGATAAGCAACAATACTTTGAATTTTGGAAAATGCATTCACTGAAAGATTTTGGATTAAAAGAAATCTGAATGGAGTAGTTTAATAGGTAGTAAAAAACTCTCGTAGATAGTTTGTGTTAAATGAGCACCTATAAAATATATGTAACTTTATAAAGAACTTTGCAGTTAAACAAATCTAGGAATGGGGTAGGGTTCAATGCTTGATAATCTTCGGTTATCGGTAGCTAGAAAAAGGTATTTGAAAGTTACCAATCCAAAAAGTCAGCAAATAGGTTTGAGGTGCAATTTTCTTTATACCACTGTTGCATTTGCTCATCTTCTAAGTCTGCCCCAATTTTATCAGCAAACATAGGATAAAATACGTTACCTGAAGAAAATTTATTTTGATACTCAGGATTTAATCTATCATAAAAGCTTTTTGAGATAATAACTTTTTCAGTTACATCGAAACCATCTTTATTTGCCTCATTGCATAATTTAGAAGCTTCATTAACAATGTCTCCCATCCACACTATTTCATTTAATCCACTTCCTTTATTACCTGCTTGAACCATTAAGGCTCTTCCATAAGAAATGCCGATTCCAATGTTTATTTCGTTTATATCAGCTTTTTTGAATTTGCAATTTAAAATGTCAACTAATGAACAAATTTGAGATGCTGTATCTACTAATTGGTTTGCTGAAGAAGCACCTTTAGTATCACTAATCCCAGCAACGCAGTCACCGATTATATTTATTTCTTTGCAGTATTGGTTACTATTTAGAATTGCAGTTACTTCTGATATAAATGCTCGATATAATTTTGCTAATGTAGGTCGGTAATGTTTATCTGTTAAACTGGAAGATTCCCTTATATCAACAAAAATGGCACTGCAATTAACATAAAATCCATTATCATATGTTAGTTGATCACGGGATGGGATATAATTTACTTTTTGGTAGGTGGCATTACTTTGGTTAATAAATGAGTCAATTCGTTCAAGGCTGTCTTGAAAGTTATATGATTTATTATTGCTTTCCATGCCATGCTATTTTAGTTAAAAGAGCTCTTTAAAGAAGTCTTGAAAAATAAGTATTGCTGGTAAAAATAATACTGGAGTGATAAGTCCCATGATTAAGAGAATTAAAGCGACTTTGAAAAGCTCATATTTATTGTACGTGATTTTTGAATTGATAATCACCTGTTGTGCTAAGTTATGATGATTTCTATTGAACTTATCTTTGTTGGGAAATAAATTTGTGAGAAGCGACTGAATATTATAGTTCTTTAGATGCCCATAGAAATATAGATTCTTAGTCTCTTTGGTATCTTTTTTCTTTATAAAGGCTGGTATTTTGATCTTTGGGATGAACGAGATTAGACTTATTAGAAGTGACATACTTCCAAAGAGAAGGTAGATATAAAGGTAGATTTCTATTAGTACATTAAAATTTGAAACAGAAAGTATTCTGGTAATTCCAATTAATGAAGCACCAACTAAGGCAACTAAAGTACCATTTTTAGCTTCAGCAAACTTCAACCATTGTATTACTAAATCTAATATATATTGGAGCTTTTTTTCCTGTTTAGATTCCATCTGTAATTAATCAAGATTTAAGATTTTTTCACAGTATTCTTCCCCATGTGTTTTACACCAATAACTTGAGTTGCTGTATGCTCTATCAAAATTAAATCTGTTATCAGATGCTAAATTCTTGGCTTTCCACAAATTAACTTTCTCTCCATTCGGACATCCACAACTTTTTATAACTAAGTCATTATCCAGATTTTTAAAAAATCTATCTGATACTAAAATTTCATTCCCATTTGATATTCCAGATAATTTTGCAGCCATATTTACAGGCTTACCAGCCCATACTTCATTTTGTCGATCTGAACGGCCTCTATGTCTTTTGAATCCAATTTTTCTAACTAAAACAGTGCTTTGATCGATACCATAATGTGATTTTATTTCTAAGTTTGTATTCTTTTTCATCCCTGGAGTAAAAACAAATTCTACAAATGTTTTAAAAGTTATTGTAGCAGCAGTTGCACGATAAGGTTGATCTCCATCAAATAGTGCTAATACTCCATCTCCTCTTACATCGATATAAGGTGCTTCAAATTTACTAAATAGTCTTACGGCAGTTCTTGTAAATAGCTGATAGGCTCCTGCAGTACTTTTGTCATGATTGGATGCACTTAACTTTGTTGAGCCCATCATGTCAACAAAAACACAAATAACATTCGGTATTCTTAACCAGTGATTGGGGTTTTCAATAGGTATTTCAGTTGTGTCAGGAATTTTATTCCTTAATTGGATTGATCTCCCTTGGCTGTAAATATCTAATTGTTCATTAATAATTTCGCTAAACCTATCTGGTAATTGGTTCTCTTGGATCATCTTAATTATAGTATTAATTGTTTATTATTAATGGTCTATGAAGAATGAATTAATAGATACTGAAAGAAGAGATAAAAAACATAAATTGATTTTAGTAAAATGAAGAAGTGTATCTTATTATCTAAAATAGATTCAGTTTTAAAAAGTATAACCAATAAATTGATTAGGGCAACTCTTATTTAATTATCCAAGATTACTTCCTGTAAGTGTTTGATTATATCCAGTAACTCTGCTGATCTTTCCTTCATGTCTTTTTCGCATACTTCATACCCACCAGTCGGATACAAATTAACAACACGATGATTAAAGTAAATTTCTGTGGCAGAAGATTTCTTCTCTAATGTGTTTTTAATATTCTGGGTTACATAATTTTTTAACCGTTTTTCATATTTCAAGTCAACTCTACCATCAACTTCGAGCCTCATCCCACTTTTAGGAAAGTTATTCGATATAATTTTGTTACTTAATTGAAAATCATAGTCTGGAAATTTCTTTTTTAACTCCTTGTAAAGATAAGGCATATGAAAATTCCAAAGCTCGTTGTAGTCAGGATCAATACTTATTGCTTCGGCATCTCTCTTGTTGTGATCTTCACTTTTCTTTTCTAACAGCGAAGCATTTTTGATGGACTCAATTTCTTGCATTGCATCTGCAAATATTTCGTTATCAGTATCTTTACTAACCTTGATACTCATTTCTCTGTTGTTCTTCTCAGAAAATTCGTAAAGGTTCATTGAGGAGATGATAAGATCCTTTTCATTGCAGTAGCATTTTGCATGTAGGTTCTGGCAAAAAAAGATGCTTATATTATCTAAGGAATTTAAAGTATTTCGTTGTTTGGCTTTTAGCTTATCTTTTCCATAAATAAGGGTTAGGTGTATACCTCGTTGATCTGCATCCTTTAATCTGTCTATAATATTCTTACTCAGCTGTAGGTAAGGAGTGACTAAAATTAAATTTGAAGACGCATTAATGGTAAGTTGTTCTATGAAATATGCAGTACCAGCAGTTGTAAGAAATTTTGCCATTTGTATGATGGGGTAATAGTGGAGATAGTTTTATTAAAGTTACTAAATAAATTTACTTTTCTCCTGAATATATGAGATTGGCGTTAGCTAACAATGAGGTATGGAATAACTAATTTTCTAGTGGAAAAGAGATATTAATAGTCTCTTTTAGTTGATGAAATTCCACTTCTTCTGCACCAATATTTTTGAGACGACTAAAAGAGATCGTTTTTTGTTCTCCAACCTTTTTATTCAGTTGCTCAGTAGAAATAATATAAAAAGTCCACTGATCCAAGTTCAGGGGATCTATTGTTTGTTGATCTTTATGGTGAAGCAGACAAAAGACATATACATCAGCTTGTCTTACTTTTTCTTCCGAATACGTATTACTATCTGCTTCCCATCCTTTGGTAGGGCTTATATTAAAACTGATATTAGAATAATCACTTTGTTGCCATGATTGGACAAATGAAGCTGATTTAACTTCTACTTTTACTCCATTGTCAGTTTTAACATCATAAGCATCCCATTCGACTCTTGGATTATCCGTTTGTCCCAATGCTTTAGTTACTAAAAATTCAGCTAAAATACCTCTGGTAGTATTGTCTAATAGATCTGATACGTACCATTGCCAAAAGTTTAAAAGAGTAAAGGGTAGGTTTTTATTATCTTGTTGGAAAGCTTCTTTTCCTGATTTCTTATCTGGGTTAGTATTAGGGAGTATAGGTGACATCTGTAGAATTATTCTTCGTTATATTTATATAGAAGTATTACACCCCAAATGACATCGATTACTTTCCAAAGAACAGCTCCAAGAGCTATTTTGAAAATAGGATTGATTAGTATTGCTGATCCAAACCAAAAGTATGACCAAGCTTCCTCTTCGTTCTTATAGTTATGAATACCATAAGCTATAAATAATACCATCCCAACGGTGCGCAGGAGTTCGTAATATCCATATGGAAGGTCGAGTAGAGCAATGAAGAAGGCTATTGCCAAAGGGATTCTGGAGTACTTAATAATATCTTTCATATTATTATTTCTGAAAGTCTTTCATTGCAGTATTAATAGCATCTGCAATTTCGAAAAAATGATTAGCGATGTCTTCGGGAGTAGTAGATTTTAATCCGTATTTGTTACGTCCACATTCACATCTGGTTTTAACTTCAATTTCTTTAAGGCAGTATGGGCAGATATAACAATCTTTACTCCCGAACATTTTTTCTACTTGCTTTGTATCTACTGATGAATCAAAGTCATTTTTTAAGAAAGTTGCTAATTTATTTAATGTAGAAGCATCTTCTTGACTATAATAGTCTTTTTTAATTGTACTTAGTCGTAAAGCACGAAATCTAATGACATGATTATCATGAGCTAATAGGTCAAATAACAAATCTTCATTAAACCAATTCCTTTCTTTTAAAGAGTTAAAGACTATATCCCATAACTGTAATCTAATATCATGCAGATGGTCTTTTAAAAAGGCTTCGATATGATGTAAGGGAATATCATCAATGTTTTTCTCCAACTCAGTTAATCCATAGTGGTTGCTTTCAATGTTATTTAAAACATCTAAGGAAGTTTCTTTATCCCACAGATCAAACTTTGTGATGGATTCAAATTTAACATCCGAAGCTATATTATCAGATTGTTCTATTAGGTTCTTTGTTCGGTTTTTCTGTTTATAGAATTCAATATCATCAATAGAAATCTCAGAAGGGGATAAGTCTACTTCTTCCTGCTTGTATGCCGATTCTTCAAGTTTAACGGCTGTGCCATATGCATTAAGCATGAACATCGACTTACCGCCACCTGATACTTCATCAAGGTCAAGTCGAAGGGAAATTATGGCATTGGCGCCATAGTCAGAAGCTTGCTCCTTTATGGAGTCAAGAGCCGCTTTCTTCATTTTGTTGATGTCCTTTTTATAACCTTTGGTCTCTCCACCAAAGATATCTCGAAAGCTGGAAAAGACATCTCTGAATAGATTAGCTCCCACAACAATTTGTGAATCAACAACACCGTATTGCGCCTTGATTTCTGAACTGGTGAAATTATCAGATGTTGTGATTAGAATATCTTCTTTTGACATAAATTGAGTATTTCTTGAATGACAATTCTATAAATATAAATCTCCGATCAAAGTTTATGCTAATAAACTTATGGAATAGTGACTCCGTACTATTTTTAAAAGTAATTCAGATGTGTGTAACCTCTAGTCTGGTTCCGTACCAAAACGATTCTCACCACTTTCCCCTGATTTAAATAGGAGCATAAACAATAAGATTAAATTCGCAATGGGAACAACACTCCACAAGACATGCCATCCACTATAGTTTAGATCATGTAGCCGTTTTACCGCTTGGATTGTAATAAAAATACTGCCAAAGAATAGTATTAATGCAACAAGCATCAGTAATCCAGCTTCCTCAGAATGGTAACTAGCTGATTCTAAGATGGTTGCAGGTATAGCTACTACAAGTACTCTTTTGAAATACTCTAGTCTACCAATTCTTCCTTGGATAGAGTACCATGATTCTTCATTTTTTGATTTTTTTATTCGTTCCTGATCAATCGTACTATCACAAGAAGGGCATTCAAAACTTCCTCTCAACCTTTCCTGTTGATTTAATTCAAGAAGGATTTTACAATTTGGACAAGGTAACTTTTTGGGTAGTAAAAAAGCATTTTCCTCAGATGTTGAACTAGGACTGAATGTTTCGTTGAAGTCATTATCAGTTTTATTCTCAGATGAGTTTTCCTCTTGACTATCGTTTTCTTCTAATTCTTTATCTCTCACATTTTCTTTTTGTATCTGAAAATCTTCATGACAATTCAGGCAGTATGATTTACCCAACTCAAATTCTTTTTGTGAAATCTCTGATACATTATCACACTTAGGGCATTTTATTAACTTAGGATATATTTTGTTGGCTGTATTCTCTTTTTTTGAGATGTTCTTAGTTTCAGGAGCTTCTATTTTTTTAGTCCTATCACTATCAGATAAGTCTTGAGATATGCTACTTTTTGGGTTTAAAAAATTTGAATTATAATCATCCTCAAGTAGCTCATAAATATCTTTCAATGAGGATATTTGTTTCTGTATTTTTTGCTCATTCAATAAGATGGCATATTCATTCTTGCCGTCTACTTTTAAAGCCATGACCCTTTCATTAAGGAACCCATGGTTAAATAAAAAGCTATCTTCTCCTTGGTCAATCAACAAGGAATTATTTCCTAGGTATTCCCAATTTCCTTTCTTCACTTTCCCATCTTTAGAAATTAGGAGCTCATTATTTTCTCGAAATATATAGACAAGCCGATTATTTGATTCCTCATCAAAAATGACCCAGTGTTCATTGATTAGTAAGCCTTTATCATCCAGTTTTTTACTGTATTTCTGTAGCCTTGGAATAATTTTAGAGAAATATGTTTTCATGAGAATATCCAAGTAGCTAAGGTTATCATACAATGAATAGGATTAAATGTACTAATCAATGAAATATTAATTGTCATTTCCAAAGTCAATAAAAATCAAGAGAGCTGGGAGCTAAAAGCCAAAAAGGTAGGAGGATTAGGCGAGATGCGTCCCACTTTTGAGCTGGGTTTAACATCTTTAATTGCTATGATGGCTAACAAGCATTGTTTAGGAGTTTAGTATTGATCAACAAAAACTAATGAGTTTGCAACCTGTCGAAATAATGGTGAGAATAACTTAAATCTATTAGATAAACTTTCGTCCTTTTCCGCTGACACCATTGCTTGAAGAAATATCATTTTCCCATCATAAATTGTAATATACTGTGAGGTTTGAAGGGTAGTAGAGAAGTCTAATCTTTTTTGTGTTAATCTATAAACCAACTCCCCACTAGTAATGTTATCAATTACTATCTTTTTTGCAGAAATAAATTGGCCACCATCTGGTACCATTTGCTTTAATTCGGTCTCTGCAAAAAAATCATCTAAATCTTTTTGGGTTATTTTGTAGTTGTTTGGTAACCTAACATCTTTAACCATAAATAGTATGATTTCTTCCCCCTCGCCATTTTCACTAATAAACTTTTGGATGATATTTGGCCTATTACCTTCTTTCTGTTTCCAGCTAAAAGGTATTTTGGCATTGATCGTGACCCCTTTTGATTTCGGATGATTTTTTGTTGAATAATCAAATGTATAACCTTCTGTAAACTCTTTTGAGGGATTTTCTATAAATTGGTAAGTCAATAAAGTTTCTATAACTGGACTTTCAATTTTCCCTTTTGCACGTTGTTTAACTTCTTCAATAAAGTTTAAGGCAAGATCTTTTGTAATCTTCTGTTCCGTAAGCATTGGATTTATTTCATTCATCATATGAGTCTCATATCTGTCAAAATTCTCACCCATGATACTTTTCAGTTCATTGGTAATTCTTTTCTTTGCTTGATTAAATGACAGATTAAATTCTATTTCAGCTTTTTTTACTTCTATTTTTAATTCAGGGAATAGTTTTTTTATTCTTTCCAATGTAAACTTTTGCCCTTTGAAATAACCATATACTCTGCTAAGAAGTTGAGGATCTATATCTTTAGAAGACTTTAAATAAACAGCCTTTCTAACTCCTTTCTCAATATTATTTTTCTTTAAATTGTTAGAATTACTTGCATTCGCAGAGAAACTAATTAATAGTAATCCTACAAGAAATAATTTTGTCAACTTTTGCATATGTACTTTTTTGATAATAAGGTTATCTATTTATGATTAAAGCTACGGTAATCTCATCATTAAAACCTTTTTTTTGTTAAGTAAAGCCAATCATCACAAAGCCTGCATTTATAATTAACATACGATAAAATTCTCTAAATAAAGCGGTCTGATGCTTACCCAATACTAATTTTACTGTGTTTTTGATGTGTTTGTTACCTTTAGATTTAAAAATATCATACCTAAAGTAGGTTGTTTATTACTACTTTACATTAATCCATAATACGCTTCCTCAATAAGAATTGAGACAAGACCTAAAGCGAATATGGCTAAGATTAAAAAGATATCTTTTGGTATTTTATTCCTTTTTAAGATGACGGTTAAATAGTCAAGTGGCTTAACGACCTTTCGCATAGTCTATACAGGTTTACAAAATAAATTTGTAAGAAATTAACTATAAGATATACAAATATAGTGAGGATGGAATTGCAACGGGAATTGTATTTATTCTTACTTTTCGCTCTTTAACTCTCTGTTTTTGTAAATTCTATAACGTTCTTTTACGATAATGAATAAAGGAATAGCGGTTATGTATTTGTTAAAGAATATATCTCCATGACCAAATAAAAAAGCAATACTGAAAAGTAAGATTAAAATATTTATCTTTTCTTTAGCAGTATAAATATTATTTCTAATAGAAAATGCTATTGATGCTGTTAACAAAGAAAATCCAGTAACTACATAGAGTGTTTGGGTAGTATATGCAGTGCTAAATTCAAGAGATCTATTTGTTAATAGTATAAGTCCTAAAAGAGTATTAAATCCACTAAACAACATTACCCATAGGGCTGTTTTTTTTATTCTATTTACTCTTTCTACACTTAAATTCATTTCTCTATAAAAGGAAGAACTAATAGTATCTTTCCATATTGATTTTGAAATTTCTGACAAAGTATTATTGCAAGTTTCACATATAGCTAAACTTGATGATACTGAACTATTACATTTATCACATTTATAGAATTTTTTACTTGCAGTATTGATTTCAACTTTGCCCATAGTATTTATTTGTGTAATGATAATTCTTGATGTTAAATTTTACTGTAAATAGAACTTTCGGTCATGAAAAACAAAGGAGAAATAATATAATCTGAAGTAATCCAACAACACTTTTTGCTTTTCGTTTTCAGTTATTTCTAAATTGGATTAAAGTAATGACGAATGACCATTCAAATGATCGAATATATTGGGTGAGGAATAAGAACTAGCGAGCAGGCAGAAGCTGTATTGAAGAATTGCTCTCTGGATTCTGAGTCGTTGGAGCTGTTGGAAATGTATTTGTTGCTGAAGGCTTATTTTGCAGGTAAGCGGTGATAATTTCGGAGTAAGAACCTATTCCTTAACAGTTTTCTCATTAAAGGGGACTAAGGATAAATCAACTATTCATATTCTCTTTGTTCCTTAACCTCGTAATGCTGGGCATTATCATCGTATCTCTTTAGGACGTTCTTTGCGTTAGCTGGCACATAGGAATCCTTATAATCTTCTCCTGCGAATTCCTTGACTGCATGCCATGAATCAAACGACATAATGGTAATAAACTCAACTTCTTCCTCATGGGGTCTTTTCAACAATTGAATACTCTTGTAGCCATCTCCCGCTTTCTTAGCTATTTCGGGAAATATTTCACTTCGGAGAAGATGTTCATATTCATTTGCATTTTCATGGGTTGTCCATCCATGCCAAATTCTACAAATCATAAAAATATTGTTCCCTTTAATTTAAGTTCCAACTGGATTTCCCCATATGGGCTTCGACCCGATTTTCTATACTGTTATTGAGGGCAGGAAAGAAATCAATGCCAGTAAGAGATTCAATGGAATTCACCTGCACTTGGTAATCTTTGAAATCACTTGTAGCTCCAATATGTGGCAATAGAAATGCAATTGTTTTTGGACGATCTTCCTCAAACTTTAACACTATCTTGTAAAAATAGGAAGGGATTGTTACTCCGTTATCACCAATCTTTCCAAGATTATTCACAAACACAGAACCAGTTACAACATAGATAGTATCAGACTCTATCGCTTGTTCTCTGACCCATTCTTCCAGATTTGCCCATATCCCGCTGTTAAAACGTGCGAGTTGAGGGCTTATATTGGAAAATAAGAAGGACTCTTCATTTGCTTCTTCCGATAGATTATTATCTGCAGAAGGAGAGAGGTGTCCCCGATCAAATCCTGATGAACTGTAGTCACGATCGGTTGCACTTGCCAAATTCACTCTTGAGTCAATTTTAAAACAATTACAACGATCTTGATCCATTTGCACCTCTTCTTTGGTGAGTTCATACGCAACCCAATCCGCTTGCTCGTGTTCATTGTTATAGGATAAGGTGAATTGAGTATAGGCAATGATTTGATGGTCACCTACTGGAGCTGGGAGATAATCAAAATTTTGGGCATTAGCACTGAGGTAGGTAAGTGATAGAATCAGGATAAGCAGTCTCTTCATGATGGTGGTGTAAGATTAATATTATCCGAAGCCTATTTGCAAGATGTGTAGAAGAAATAATGTTGGCTTTTAATTAACGAACGATAAGCAAAAAAGCTAGAAGGAGTAGATCTTTCCACAAAAATTAATGAATAATAGATGGAGTTATCACTGATTGATTTTAAGCTACTCAAAAGTGGAATTTAAGGGGGTATGTGGATGTTATTCAGCTTTAGTACTATCTGAATCTTTTAGGATCGAAGCAGGCAGGCTTAAAATACTAATCCTTTAAGCAAAAATAATGAAAGCTCTGTCCCAGTTCTGTTATTATTGCCTGTCTATTAATTTGAATGCCAGATGGAAATCCCTGAATATTTTCAACTTCTAAACTTATGAGACCATAATTTTCAAGTTGCTGAACAAAACCTTTTATCAATGAATCTTTAGCTCCATTTAATTCAATTTCTGATACTGGGGTTTTAACCCTAGTGTCGATTAACATTGATATAATTTTAAAATGAGGTTCTGATAATCTTGATATTATATCTGCAAAATATTTCCGCTCATTGAAATTGTCTTTCTTAACAGGATGAATTAATGAATTTTTATAAAGGTTCCTGTAGTATCTCTTTTTATTATCGATTCGTTCTGTTTCAATTCTCTCATGAATTTCATCTATTAAATTTATTAGCTCATCTTCTGAATGTTCAGAAACTGAAGATATAGAACTTTTAACATCTTCAATGTCATTGTTCAATTTATGGTAAAAGTCCTTGAGTCTTTCAATTTGTTGCTTTGACTTACGTCCGAAATATAATGTTGCGATTGAACTTCCAACATATGGTACAGCTTGTACTAAGGCTTCAATCGCCAAGTCTCTTTCCATTGAGTTTCATTTTTTTCGTTAAAATTGACAGGTTCTTTCTTTTGTAAATACTCTAATAGTTTATCATAAATTATTGGCGTTTCATTTATTGGTTTTGTCATGAATAGAATATAATCATCAGAATCTTCATAAGGATTAAAATGATATTTATATCGAGTGTCTTCATCGTATGAAACGCTTACAGGTTCATGAGATTCAATTTTCTTAAAAACATTTTCATCTATAACAGGATGTGCTTTAAAAAATTCAATTAGTTCATCACTAGTAAATCTAAAGTATTCAGATTCAGAATATTCGGGAAATATTTTCTTAAATCTTATTAAGTCTGCCATGAAATTATATTTTAGTCAGTTTTTTTTTAAACCAAACCACAGAAACCTACCAGAGTCAAATTATAGGTAAAGAGGGTAGGTATATGTACTTCGCTGTTATTTCTAATCCCTAACAGAGCAAATATAAGCTAAAGTTGTCCGTAGGTTGTCCTTAACAATATATCGTGAGAATAAAAATACTCTAAATATATGGCATACATTAGATTATAAGAACATAAAAAAAGAGGGTGAAACTGCTATCAACAGTTTCACCCCGGAAGGACATTTGATATTGCTCTCTATTTCAACGGCTTATACGCTTTTCAGCGTTTCTGTTAGTAAGACCACTGAGATTGCAAATCCTTACAAAGTTTTTTCGATAATTTTCATATACTTCTATTAATTAATTCTGAACCCAAAGCGTCACCAATGAATTATTCTTCCAGCCCATCGGTTCCCGTTGAAATACCAAATATTAAACATGGTTTCCAGGTTGCAAAGGGATTATTAAAGGTAAAAGAAGATGGGATTCATTTTGAGTTTGAGGTTAAGGATAGCTTTGTGGGATTGATAACCTCTGGTGTACAGTCATCGGTCTTTTCCTATGATGATTTAGAAAATTTGCGTTTTGAGAAAGGATGGTGGAACGGGAAAATTATTTTGGAGGGCACCTCGATGAAGACGTTTGAAGACTTGCCGGGAAGCGAGCAGGGAAGGTTGAAGTTAAAGGTTAAACGTTCCGATCGAGATGATGCTCAAAATGCGGTTTCATCGGCTCGTGTTCACCTTTCTGAGCATAAGCTCAAGGAATTGGATGCAGAGCAGTGAGAGCCATTAGAAATAAAAGATCCTGCCGGAATATAGAATTCCGACAGGGCATAAAGGATGAGAGAGAAATTATATTAGCTGATATATCCTTTTGCAGCCAAGAGTTCAGCGTTTAGGATAGCTCCGCCGGCGGCACCGCGAATAGTATTGTGAGCCATCGTTACATATCCCAAATCCATGACGGTACCTTTACGAAGTCGCCCGACAGCCGTTTGCATTCCGCCTTCGCGATCAGCGTGAAGGCGTGGTTGGGGATATCGATTCTCTTTATATAGCCGTACGGGATTTTCGGGTGATGAGGGCAGATCCAGATCTGCAATGGGATTCTTCCAGTCGGTAAATGCTTGTTCGGCTTCTTCGATCGATGACGGCGCATTTTTTAGTTTCACCGACACCGAAAGGAGGTGACCCTCAATTGTGGGGACACGTACCGCTGTAGCTTGAATGGAGAAATCATTAAAGTTGATTGAATTACCCGAGAGTGTACCTAGAACTTTTGTCGCTTCGGTCTGTACTTTAGACTCTTCACCGCCAATGTGGGGAACAACATTAGCAACGATATCCATGCTTGAAACGCCGGGATAACCAGCTCCTGAAACGGATTGCATAGAAGTGACGATTAAGGAGTCGATGCCGAAAGCATCATGTAGCGGGCGCAAAGACATCGAAAGGGGCACAGAAACACAGTTGGGATTGGTGACAATCCAACCGTTACCGTTTGGATCAAAAGATTGCTTTTTAATTAGTTCGGCATGGTCGGGGTTTACTTCGGGAACCAGCAGAGGCACCTGATCGTGCATCCGGTAGTTCTTGGCATTCGAAATGACGGGGATACCCGCTTCTGCAAAGTTTTTTTCTATATCTCCGGCTACAGATGAATCTAAGCCCGAGAAAACGAAATCAACGTCTTTAAATTCGGAGGGATTGCATGCTTTAACTTCCAGCTCAGCTGCGGAAGAAGGTTGCTCGGTTTTTTCAATCCAGTGGGCGGCCTGTTTATAGGTTTTACCGGCAGATCGTTTTGAGGCCCCCAATACTTTTACTGAGAACCATGGATGATTGTCGAGCAAGCGAATAAATTTTTGTCCGACGGCACCGGTAGCACCGAGCACACCAACTTGATATGAATGCATAAATAGATCTTGTTTTAAACTGTAGTTTAAGATTCTTAATAAATTATTGAGGGGTGAGTTTATTCAATTACTTCCTTCAAAAGCTTCTAAAATACGGATAAAAGGATAATTAATTAAAGCAGTAATTTTTTCTATCTTTGGGCATCTTAAAAATTATTATTGAACCCAAATTTTAGCACGTACATGTCAGTTACCGAACTCGATAGTTTAGATACGCTTGTATCGTTGGCGAAGTCTCGCGCCTTTATTTATCAATCTTCCGAAATATATGGCGGACTCGGAGCCGTCTACGATTATGGCCCGCTGGGTACAGAGCTCAAACGCAATATTCGCGATTTCTGGTGGAAAGAGATGACCCAGCGACATGACAATATTGTGGGGCTTGATTCAGCTATTTTTATGCATCCCAAAGTGTGGGAGGCTAGCGGTCATTTGGATGGATTTAATGATCCCATGATTGATGACAAGCAGTCAAATAAACGCTATCGAGCGGATATGCTCATAGAAAACCACATCGCAAAATTACGCAGTGATGGTAAGGCAGAAAAGGCAGATGAACTCCAAGAGCGGCTTGATACAGCAGGATCACGAGAAGGCGTATGCGAGGATTTATATCAAATTATTATGGATGAAGAGATCCGTGCTCCTGAATCCGGCGCGTTTGAATGGACCGAGGTGCGTCAGTTTAACCTGATGTTCAAGACACAGTTTGGTGCAACTTCTTCGGGGAGAGATGACGATGATGCGGTTTACTTGCGTCCCGAGACGGCGCAGGGTATTTTTGTGAACTTTAAAAATGTGATGGATACAGCCCGTCAGCAGGTTCCGTTTGGGATTGCACAGATTGGAAAGGCCTTTCGAAATGAGGTGGTTGCCCGTCAGTTTGTATTTCGCATGCGAGAGTTTGAACAGATGGAGATGCAGTATTTTGTAGAGCCGGGCACCGATGAGGAAAGCTATGATCATTGGCTTAAGAAGCGTCTTGACTGGCACAAGAGATTGGGTGTTCGAGAAAGTAAGCTCCGGACGCATCCGCATCCCGAAGATAAATTGGCGCACTATGCCGAACAAGCTGCCGATATTCAGTACGAATATCCTATTGGCTGGCAAGAGGTAGAGGGCGTTCATAATCGCACTGACTTTGATCTCTCGCAGCACATGGAGCATTCCGGTAAAAAGCTGGAGTATTACGATCAGCAAAAGCAGGAGAAATATGTGCCCTATGTAATTGAGACATCAATCGGTCTTGACCGCACGGTGATGATGGTGCTGTGTGATGCCTACCGAGAGGAGAAAGTGGATGGTGATATCCGAACGGTGCTGAAGATGAATCCGCAGTTAGCACCTACGAAAGTTGGAGTTTTCCCGCTTATCAAAAAGGATAAGTTGCAGGATCTGGCCCACAAAATTACCGATGATCTTCGAGAGGATTACAACGTGCTGTATGATGAATCCGGATCAATTGGTAAGCGCTATCGTCGGCAAGATGAAGCGGGCACACCGTTTTGTATTACGGTTGATTTTGACGGTGTTGAATCCGAAGGTGAAGATACCGTGACCATTCGATACCGAGATGATATGACCCAAGACCGTGTCCCGGTCAGTCGTCTTAAAGAAGTGATTGATGAGAAAATGAAAAGCTGGAAGCCGGAGTAGGTTTTAAGGTGATGTGCTTGGGTGCTTAGCACATAATAAACTTGAAATAAGAAAAGGAGTTCACTTCAAAAGTGAACTCCTTTTTATTTGAGTGAGATAGGCGGAATTACATATCAGTGTTGGCCACGCCAATTACTCCACATCCCATACGTGGACCAGCTGCACCAGATGGTTGTGATTCAAAATCGTCTTCACCGCCATGAATTACAATTCCACGTCCAATAATGCTGTTGGGACCATTTAATTCAATTTTGGTGTCAACATAGTTAATGCTGGCAGAGTCCCCTTCGGCAACTAAAAGGTTGCCCATATCGCCCATGTGGCGATTATCTTGGGTAGGAGATCCGTGATCATTTCCTGACGGATTATAATGGCCGCCCGCGGAAGTACCATCGCCAGCTGTGCAATCGCCGTATTTATGAATATGGAATCCGTGCTTGCCTTTACTGAGTCCTTCAAATTTACCTTGAACACGCACGCTATCCCCTTCTTTATGGAAGGTGACGGTTCCTGTGACGTCCCCATTATCCGTGGGATGAACGACTGCTACAGCTTTTGTAAAGTCAGTAGCCGGTTCCGTTGTGGTTTCTTCTTGTTCCATTTCCTGTTGAGCGCATCCTATAGCAAAAAAGAGCAGTACAAATGACAGCAAATACTTTTTTAATGATTGCATGAGCAAATGTGTGTTTTGAGTTAATGTTTTAATCCAATCTAATAACAATAGCTAATGTATTGGCATTCAATGGATTTTAAAAATGACAGACAAGGCAGGCGATGGGGCCTTATTTGCGATTAATTATCGCAAGAGTGATCTTTGATTTATATGTTGTTATATGGTTTTTTGAAATTAAAAGTTTACAAATCGTTATTAATTATGGCAGAAGAAACGACACCACTTTTCCACTTGGCATTTCCGGTTTCCAATCTGGACGAAACGCTCACCTTTTATCGAGATGTCCTCGGCTGTGACACGGGGCGGAGTTCAGATCATTGGATCGATTTTGATTTTTGGGGACACCAGGTTGTGGCGCATTTAAGTCCTGAGGAAGCAGGCAAATCAAGCATGAATGATGTGGACGGTCATGCGGTACCGGCCAAACATTTTGGGTTAATTTTAGAATGGGAGCAGTGGGAAGAACTGGCCGAACGATTAGAGAACGAAGGAATCGATTTTATTATCGAACCGTATGTTCGATTTGAGGGCAAGCCCGGTGAACAGGCCACCATGTTTTTTAAGGATCCAAGTGGTAACGCACTCGAGTTCAAGGCTTTCCGAAATAAAGACCAGATTTTTGCGACGTAATGACAATCATATGTAGTGAGATGTGAGTATTGAGATGACGGCTTTCTAACTATCCAATACTCATGAATCACTACTATTCACTAAACTCTTCTTCGATTTCGCTCATTTTCATGGCCAGTTCTTCCCATTCGGAATAAACTTCAACAAGTTTTCCTTTTAGCTTTTCATATTCCATGGAGATTTCTTTGACCTGTTCTTCATCATCATAGAAGTCCGGTTGGGCCATAAGATCTTCAATCTCGTCTTTGCGCTCTTCTAATTTTTCAATCTGTTCCTCAAGCGGATCGATTTTCTTTTTCAGCGGCTTTAGCTTCTCGTATTTTTTCTGCCGCTTTTGAGCAGCAATTCGTCGTTCTTCCTTGCGCGATAATCCGTTACTGGATGAGTCAGTTTTGTTATTTATCTGGCCATCCTTTTCTTCATTTTCACGTTCCTCAACTTTGTCCAGATAATAAGAGACGTTGCCATGAAATGTGTTCGTCTCATTGGAACGTACTTCCAACACTTTATCCACGATGGGATCCAGGAAGTCGCGATCGTGACTCACAATCATGTAGGTGCCTTCGTATTGGTAAAGAGCCTGTTGCAAGATCTCCTTGGATTGCATGTCGAGGTGATTGGTAGGCTCGTCAAAAATCAGGAAATTTGCCGGTTGCACAAGCATACGTGCCAAGGCAAGCCGACTTTTCTCTCCGCCCGATAGCACTGATACTTTTTTAAATACGTCATCCCCCTGGAAAAGGAAACATCCCAAAATGGTACGCAGGCGCGTCTCATCGGTTTTGGGTGCGGCCTCCCGCATGATTTCGAATACTGTTTTATCGAGATCCAGTTCATCAGCCTGGTGTTGGGCAAAGTAAGAGGTCGTCACATTATGACCGGGTTCACGTTCACCGGCATCAAAATCCTCAAGCCCGGCCAGCATACGAATCATTGTAGATTTACCCGCACCATTGGGTCCTACAACTGCAATTTTATCACCCCGATCGATGGAGTACGAGAGGTCGTTAAAAACAATATTATTATCATATTGCTTACGGATATTTTTGAGCTTCATCACAACAGCACCGCTGCGCTCAGGAGGAGGGAATTCAAAGAAAATTTCCTCCTCACGTTCATCGAGCTCAATTTTATCCATTTTTTCCAGCTGTTTTATCCGACTCTGTACCTGTGCGGCCTTGCTGGCGTTATAGCGGAACTTGTCAATGAATTCTTGAATCTCTTTAATCTCCTGCTGCTGATTTTCATAGGCCTTGCGAAGGTGCTCTTTGCGCTCGGCATGTTTCTCCTCATAGTAATCATAGTTTCCGGCGTAATCGTGTAGATCGCCACGTTCCAGCGCTAGCGTGCGGGTAGTAATTTTATTCAGGAAAGCTTTATCGTGCGAGACAATAATGACTGCACCCTCATATCCATTCAAAAACTGTTCGATCCACCGCAGCGATTCAATATCCAGATGGTTCGTAGGTTCATCCAGTAAAAGGTACATGGGGCGCTGTAGCAATAACTTACCGAGCGCAATACGCATCAGCCAGCCTCCGCTGAATTCAGTCGTTGAACGTTCAAAATCATCGGGTGTAAATCCAAGTCCCATTAATACCTTTTCGATATTGGATTCCAGTGCATAGGCCCCGGATTGTTCAATACGATTCTGGAGCTTACCCACCTGCTCCATGGCCGTTTTATATTCTTGACTTCCTTCATCAAGGGTTGCTAACTCTTCGCGTGCTTTTTGCACTTTTGCTTCCAGCTCTTGGATATTAGCAAAAGCACTTTCCATCTCCTCATAAACCGTTAAGTCCGGATCAGGATCTACACCATCCTGTGGCAGATAACCCACGGTTGCGGCTTTTGACATAGTTATATTACCACCATTAGGTTCAACTTCCCCGGCAATGATTTTGAGCAGCGTTGATTTGCCGGCACCATTCGGGCCTACAAGACCAACTCGCTCACCGGGATTAATAATCGTGCTAATACCATCGAGCAGTGTTTCGTCGCCGAATGAAAGAGATATGTTTTCGAGTTGAAGCAAGAATATAAGTTCTTTAAAATTGGCACTTAATATAACCATCAAAGCAGTGGAGCTAAATGATTTTTTGTAATTTTTTTGATAAATCTACAATCTCGAATTCTATGATGGAGGCTTTTTAATCAGGTACAATTGTTCTATTTTTGACCTATGTATTTACTGATTTTTTATTTGGCGCTTGCTATCGGGGTATCGTTTATGTGTTCTATTCTCGAAGCGGTACTTCTGTCGGTAAGCCATTCCTATATTGCTATTATGGAGCGAAAGGGGAATACGTCCGGCAAATTGTTGCATAGTTACAAGGAAGATGTCGATCGCCCGCTTTCTGCTATTCTTAGTTTAAATACTATTGCCCATACTGTTGGTGCTGCCGGGGTGGGAGCTCAAGCGCAAATTGTTTTTGGGGATGCGTACGTGGCTATTACATCAGCAGTGCTAACGTTTTTAATTTTAGTGCTTTCTGAAATTATTCCTAAAACGATAGGGGCAACTTATTGGCGAAGTTTGGCGCCGATGGCAGCGAAGACCCTTCGTGTGCTTATGTTCTTAATGTATCCCCTCGTAGTGATGTCGCAAGCGATTACAAGATGGCTTGCACAGGATGAAAAGGTTCCAAGTTTTAGCCGTGAGGAATTCGGAGCTATGGCTGATCGTGGAGTGGAAGAGGGTATTTTTGAGGAGGAGGAGTCACGCATCTTTAAGAATTTGATTCGCTTTAATTCATTGCGGGTCAAAGATATTATGACGCCCCGGACAGTGGTGGTGGGTTTTAACGAGACACTGAAGGTCAGTGATGTCAGTGAAAATGTTGAGCGACTTCACTTTTCACGATTGCCTGTTTATGGTACCGGCCGTGATGAAGTTACCGGCTATGTGCTTAAGAATGACTTATTGTTGATGTTGGCCCGGGGTGAAACCGATAAGGAGCTGAAGGAGTTAAAACGCGATATCCTTATTGTTCCTGAGATGATGCCACTTCAGGATTTCTTTGAGCAGCTGATGAAAAAACAGGAACACATCGCCATAGTCGTTGATGAGTACGGAGGTTTTGCCGGGGTTGTAACGATGGAAGACCTTGTGGAAACCCTTCTGGGAATGGAAATTATTGATGAGGTGGATACTATAGAGGATATGCAGAAGATGGCGCGCAAAAAGTGGATGGAGCGAGCAAAGCGGTTGGGCATTGTTCCCGAAGATGCCGAAGAGACTTCTTCTCTGGATTCAGCTCAGTAACCGGTAAAAAGCCATCCTATAAATCTTCGTGCACTACTTAATCACTTGGTTCGCATTTTGTGTGGCTTATCAGGGGCATTTCATTTTTCATATCTCTTACATTTTTTTACTGTATCAGCTTCGGCATTTACAGAATTATTTATAAGGTTTTCATCAAACGTTTTTAAAATTGCATGAAAGAACAGCCTATAGCTGATCGTTCCTTCAGGAACAAGGCGTTTGATAGTCTCAATATCTAAGAAAGGAACAGGTGGGAATTTAGGTGGCAAACTTTATAACAAAACGAGGAAGATTGTGTTTGGCTGAATGTCAGCTTAATTCCTGGGACTACTTAAATATTTAAATGAGATAATTGATAGTATCTATTCTGATTTATTTTTTTAATTATAAGGAGATGAACTGCTAATAATATTTACCCAACCTTTTTATTAGCTTTTGATGGGGATGGAATATTAGGTATAGGACGACTGACTACAACATCGGTTTTCGTTAACATATGAATATTGCAAAAGGAAAAAAGGACATGTCTGGCAGCAATCTGGTGAAAAGGATTCGTCAGGGTGATGAACAGGCTTTCGAGGAGCTCTTTTGTGAGTATTATTATGACTTATATTCTTTTGCGTATCAGTTTACAAGCTGTGAGGAACGGGCTAAAGATCTTGTCCAAGATGTGTTTATAAAAGTCTGGAAGCGCCGTGAAAAGTGGAAGATCAACCGATCTGTTAAGGCCTATCTTTTTAAAGCTATTCGCAATTCTGCCATTAATCACATTAACAAAAGAGGACGTCGTAGTGAAGTTCGGGAGATATTTTCAAGAGAAGAATTTCAGAGTATAAAAGATTCGGTTGATCTCGGGCATGAAGAAGATGATTTGATTGACCAAATTTGGAATGCTGTTGAAGCAATGCCTGAACGTCGACGAAGAGTATTTATCTTATATCATCGAAACGGTCTTAGTTATGACGAAATTTCTGATGTGTTGGATATCAGTCGTAAGACTGTTGAAAATCATATGGGATTGGCTCTTAAAGATATTCGCGCACAAATAGGGTGAGACAGCCGATCTATTTAACAATTTCTTTTTGATTGAAACTCTTCAAAAGCCCTTCAGTTTTGTTCAAACACAGTTTTATCCCATTCTAAGTTTTTATTGGGGGGAACGCTTTTTACAGCTGTCTTATAGATGAAGAAAAGATGGATCATTAAAAGACAGTGTGATGGAGCTAAACGGAAAAGAATATCAATTGATTGCAAATTACCTTGCAGGTGAATGTACCGACGAGGAGCAAAGAAAGGTTGAGCAATGGATTGATCAGAGTCAAGAGAATAAGAGACAGTTTCAAGAATTAAAACGCATCTGGCAGCTGTCGGGTGATGCGGTTTCGTCCCGGGATATGGAATGGAATATTGAACAGGAATGGAATCGGTTGGATAGTCAAATAAGTAAAGAGAAATTATCATCAAGAAGTAAGAACTCCGATCAAAAGCGTTACTGGTCTTTTCGAAGTTCATCTATTCATTCGGGAACCCAGAAATTTATTCGAATAGCAGCGGTTTTTTTAGTCGCAGCGCTTTTGGGAGTACTTTCCTATCAGGGCTGGTACCAGCCGAAACAAGAAGGGCAGGAACCGGTTCTCAGGCAAATTAGCACTGAAAATGGACAGAGAGCCAATCTAACGCTGGCTGATGGTACCGAAGTTATGCTGAATGCCGATAGTGAGCTTAAGATTCCCACCAAATTCGCCTCGGATGTGCGTGAAGTTCAACTGGATGGCGAAGCTTACTTTAACGTTTCAGAGAATAAGGATAAGCCATTTTTAGTTCGCTCGAACGGGTCGTTGATTCGAGTGTTGGGAACAGCTTTTTCGGTGCGGGCATACCCCGAAGATCAACAGGTGCAAGTTGTTGTTGAAGAAGGACGAGTTTCGTTTGGACAGGAAGAAAAGCACGAGGGCCAAAAGGCAATTTTAAACCGTAGTGAGTTGGGAACGTTCGATCTTACAACACATACTGTGGCTACTCGAACAGTGGAAGATATTGAGCTGTATATGAGCTGGAGGAATGGCTATTTGAAGTTTGAAAAAACACAGTTGAAAGATGTAAGTACGGCCTTGGAGCGGCGATATGATGTTGAAGTCTTTTTCAAGGACCCTTCTCTGAAGAAGCTATTGCTTACCGCATATTTAAAGAGTCGGTCACTTCGGAATGTATTGGATGTTATTACAACATCTTTGGAAATAGAATATCAATTAGACGACAATAAAGTCACGTTTATGAAATAATTAGCCAAGAGTATAAATGATGTTTTGTAACCGGTTTCATGAAAGAAAAAAGTAGTAACTCGAAATCGATAGTTTTTTAATAAAAAATCAATCCAAACGGAGGTTCTATGAAAGAATCGTTATTGCATATTTTGTCAAAATCGGTACTATGGTGCCTGGCGGTATTATTGGTTTCACCAATAGGTTGGGCATTCACCACCGATGCTCAGGGACAGTATCTTACGTCAGCTGCAAATGAGTCCATTAATAAATCATTTTACTCAGTTAGGGAATATTCAGATCGTATTCCTGAACTGCAGAAAATTGTTTCTATTGATGTGGAGAATGCACCAATACGAGAAGTGTTGGAGAACATCGTAACGCGAGCTGATCTCGGGTTGGCCTATAACGCCGAACTGCTTTCGTTAGGACAGCCAATAACGGTTTCCATGGATGATGTAACTGTTGCAAATGCCCTGCAAAATGTACTTGGGAACACGCCATATGAGGCTGCTATTTCTAAAACAAGAGAAATAGTATTGCGGGATCAACCAGATCCGCAACCGCTGTTAATACAGTTTCAACAGGAAGTTTCCGGTACTGTGACAGATGCTGAAACAGGCGATCCATTGCCGGGCGTTAATGTGATGGTTCCCAATACCACGGTTGGTACATCAACCAATGAAAATGGGGAATATTCGATAACTGCTCCTGATGAAGCTGATAGTTTAGCGTTTTCTTTTATTGGATATCAGCAACAGGTAGTTCCCATAAATGGACGCAGTACTATTAATATAGAACTGCAATCGGAGGTACAAAGGTTTGCAGATGATGTAGTGGTAACGGCGTTAGGAATAACTCGTGATGAACGATCCATTGGATATTCTTCCCAGGAGGTAGGAGGAGATGAGCTTACGTATTCCCAAGATCAAAATGTAATTGGCTCTCTGTCGGGTAAAATTGCAGGCGTCCAAATTACGGGATCTTCCGGTGCAAGTATGGGAGGTACCCAAACCATTAAAATCCGCGGCGTCAATTCGTTGAGCGGTGAAGGTCAACCGTTAATTGTGGTTGATGGCACTCCCATTTCCAATCAGAACTTTGCTGGAAGCGGTGGTGCCGATTTCGGTAACCTGGCACAGGATGTAAATCCCAATGATATCGAATCAGTAAACGTGCTGAAAGGACCGGCTGCTTCTGCATTGTATGGTATTCGTGGCCAGTATGGAGTTGTAATGATTACAACCAAGAGTGGTTCCGGAGAAAGAGACTTCTCTGTAGATTTTAATTCCAGTTTTGAAGTGCAGCGAGCCGGGAACTTCATGGAATATCAAAATAAGTATGGTGCCGGCTATAAACTGGACTTTAATACCCTTAGCAATGGTGATCCCTATGTAGCAACAAACTGGGATGAAAGCTGGGGGCCCCGAATGGATGGTACCATGGTTCGCGAATTTTTTAGCTTTTATCCGCAAGATCCACGATATGGCCAGTTAACACCTTTTGAGCCACATCCGGATAATGTGAAGAACTTCTTTGAAACCGGTTTTAAATCCAACCAGGGAATTACTATCGCCGGCAGCGGTGAAAATAGTAATTATCGATTGAGTTTTAATGACTCCAGAACTGAAGGGGTATATCCTAATACCTGGCACAAGAGAAATAATCTCGGTGTAAGTGCGGGTATTGATGTAAGCGAAGATTGGCGATTTACTACCAATCTTAACTATGCGCGAAACAGTGGGCAACGTCCGCCTCAGGGTTATGGTTATGGATCTCAATACTTTCGACAGTGGTTCCAGCGCAATGTTAGTATGAAAGAGCTGAAGGATTATCAATATGATGATGGTACCATTAAACATTGGAATATTGGGGTACCTTCTCCGGGCGAAACCCCCAGTCCCGCTTATTGGGATAATCCCTATTTCCTGGCTCATGAAAATGAGACAACGGATGATCGAAACCGTGTGTTTGGTGATTTCGGGATAGAATATAATGTACTGCCCGAACTTACATTGAATGCGTCGCTTCGAGGGGATGTCTATGTACAACATATCGAATCGAAGTCGGCAGTCGGTGGTACAGGAACATCCGGTTATACAGTTACTAAATATGAAAACCGAGAAATGAACTACGATATCTCGGCTCAATATACCAACAGTTGGGATAAAATTTCTGTAGATGCTACTCTCGGAGGAAATATCTATGATCGCAACTATTCATATCTGGAACAGTCAACGGTAGGAGGGCTGTCAACACCGGGCTATTACAATATTGCGGCCTCGGTTGATCGCCCCGATAATACCTCTTATAAACTTGAGAAGCAGATATATAGTGCCTACGGTTTGCTTTCCTTGGGTTACGACGAGACCTATTTCGTAGATGTCAGTCTTCGGAATGACAAAACTTCTACCTTGCCGGAGGATAATAATTCATATTGGTATCCTTCAGTATCAGGTAGCTTCGTGTTTAGTGAGCTTATTGAGTGGGATCCGCTAACATTTGGTAAACTCCGGTTGAGTTATGCTCAGGCAGGATCAGATTTGGATCCATATCAGACCACTTCGGTATATAGTGTTGGTACTGTTTATGATGGGACAAATACATTCTCTGTACCAAACAATCTTAATAATCCGGAAATAAAGCCCTCATTCTCGCACTCCTATGAAGGTGGTTTTGATTTGAGTTTCTTTGGGCGCATGAAGCTTAACTTCACATATTACAAGCAACAGAGTAAAAACCAGATTATTCCGTTGGATATCTCAGGAACCAGTGGATATAATACTGCTACTATTAATGCCGGTCTTATCGAAAACAGAGGTATTGAAGTAGCACTTTCCGGGACTCCCATTGAGTCGAAAGATTTTATGTGGGATTCGAAATTTAACTTGGGGAGGAATCAAAATGAAGTTGTAGAACTGCATCCGGATATTGATGTATATACACATGGTAGTCATGTTTATTCCGGTACAGAAAGCTATTTGAACTCCTATGAAGGGCAAGAATACGGGGCTCTGGTTGGTCAGGCTTATGAACGAGATGAAGAGACCGGCAAAATTTTGTTGGATAGTAATAATTTGCCAATCTGGACAGATGCCACTCATAATTTTGGAAGTGTTCTTCCTGAATTTACCGGTGGTTTCCAGAATACATTCAACTACAAAAACTTTAGCCTTGCTACAATGATCAGCTTCCAGTCTGGCGGACAGTTTTTTAGCTGGTCGCGTATGCTGGCTCATAAAACAGGTCTGGCACCGGCTACAGCGGCTGTCAATGATCGCGGTAATAATGTTCGTGATCCTATTGCAGAAGGGGGCGGTGTTAAGGTCGAAGGTATTTCAGCCTCTACGGGGCAAGAAGTTTCTACGTACGTTGATGCGCGCGACTATTACAGAGGTGTGCTGGGCGATGATATTTACGAGGATTGGGTTACCGATGCTTCTTATATCAAGCTGAGTGAAGTTAAATTTGGATATACTTTTGGCAACGACTTGATGGATAGATTACCGATTCGTTCAGCAGAGGTTGCTGTATATGCCAAAAATCCGGTTATGATTTGGCAAGCAGCACCAAAAGGGCTGGATCCCTCAGAGTTGTCAACGGGAAGCCAGGATATCACCTGGACAGAGACCGGGCAGTTGAATACCGTCCGCACATTCGGCTTGAACTTAAGCTTAACTTTCTAAGAGTATAACTATGAAGAAACTAATTTTATCCATAACGGTTATTGCATTTCTGGTTAGCAGCTGCGAAATAGCAAGCTTTGATGAGAACATAAATAATAATCCTAATTTACCGACTGAAACTGAGCCTTCTCAGCTTATTGCCAATGCCATGCTTTCGCTGCCGTCATTGAGCTCTTCTCCACAGGGAGAGTATAATGCACAATATTTGTCGGAGATCATTTATATCGATGATTCTCTTTATCCCGAAAGTACAACCAGTTTTTACTGGCTGTACCAGGGACCATTGATAAATCTTCAAAAAGCGATTGAAAATACCAATGACGCTAATGAGGCGGCTGTTGCGAAGATTCTGAAAGCCTATTACTTCTGGCATATGACGGATCGATGGGGAGATATTCCTTATTCTGAAGCGTTAAAAGGGACAGAAGATTTTACTCCGGCTTATGATACGCAACAAGAGATTTATGAGAATCTCTTTGCATTGCTAAAAGAAGCGAGGGATCAGCTCGAAGTAGGTGGCGGACTTTCAAACGATATAATCTATAATGGAGATATTGAAAAATGGAGAAAGTTCGGCAATACCGTTCGCATGCTGATGGCACTTCGCTTATCTGAAAGAGACGAAACATGGGCTGAAGATGAGTTTATAAATGCCATGGATGATGGAATTATGACATCAAATGATGATAATTTTGTCTTCCAGCATCTGGCTAATGAAAACAACGAAAACTACTGGTATGATCAAATCGTACGGCAATCTCGCGTATGGTGGGCCATTCCTGTTAGAATTATCGATATGATGGAACCGAATAACGACCCCAGACTATCGGTTTACGCAGAGCAAGCTGCAAATACAGGTGACTACACTGGTTTACCGTATGGTACCCCCAACAGTGTCGAAGCTGATGATTACTCATTATTAGGAACGGATATCTATCAGCAGGATGCCCCGGTTTACCTGGTTACGTATGCGCAGGCTAAATTTGCATTGGCAGAGGCGGCCGAGCGTGACTGGACAACAGATACTCCCGAAACGCATTACAATGAGGCGATTGAGGCTTCCATTGTGCAGTGGACGGGTAGCAATGCAGGGGTTCAAAACTACCTAAGTGAGCCTGATGTTGTTTACGATCCTGCCAATGGCATTGAGATGATATCAGAGCAACGATATCTGCACCTGTTTATGCATGGCTACGAAGCATGGGCGGAATATCGCCGAACCGGATTTCCTGATAATATGGTAACCCCACAAGGTAGAGATGTTCCGTTAAGACAGGCTTACACTTCTGATGAAGAGTTGAACAATACCGAAAACTATGAGGAAGCAGTTGATCGCCAATTTAATGGGCAAAACTCAATTTACGGGCGACTCTGGTGGGATGTTGAGTAATCTTTTTAATCTCATAAGCATTCTATGTTAAGTAAAAAGTTGTACGAATAAATTAATAAAAGGCACAGGAATTATATGATCTCCTGTGCCTTTTATTTTACCATTAATAATTGTCTAAAAGATTTAATTCAATGAAATATCGATCTATTTCAATATCACTGATAATTATTCTGATTGTTTCGTTGATGGCTTGCGGCCCATCGCAAAAACAGGATATTAACCGGAAAATTGCGACTACTTCTCAACACTTTGCTCCTGACAGTAGAGTGGCCCTGTTTGATGTGGAGGCAATATCAAATAATGGGGAATGGGTTCTAAAGGGAGAAACAAATCTTCCACAAGCCAAATCCGCATTGCTTGATTCACTTTCAGCAATGGATATTACGACTGTTGACAGTATCAATGTGCTGCCAGAGGATGGACTTGAAGAAAAGACGCTGGGAATTATTAACAACTCAGTGGCAAATCTACGTTCACGACCCTCGCACCCTGCACAACTCGTTACCCAGGCCACGTTGGGAATGCCCGTAAAGGTTCTCAAAAAAGAGGGCAGCTGGTATATGGTTCAAACCCCTGATGATTATTTGTCGTGGGTTGATTATGGGGGAATCCATCAAATGAGCAAAGACGAATATGAAGAGTGGAAATCTTCGGATAAAATTATCTATCTCGAAACCAGTGGCTATGCGTACGAAGAGCCAAATCGAAAGGCTCTGAAAGTATCTGACTTGGTAAGTGGAAGCATCCTCAAAGTTACTGGCACAACCGGAAACTATTATGAGGTTGTCTATCCTGACGGACGAACCGGTTTTGTAAATCGTGCTGAAGCACGCTCTTTTGACGGCTGGAAGGCCTCTGTTGAAGCATCAGAAAATCAATTGGTACAGGAAGCAAAATCATTAAAAGGAGCGCCGTATCTGTGGGGAGGAACATCCCCCAAGGGAATGGACTGTAGTGGTTTTACGAAAACGATTTTCTTTATGAATGGCTGGATTATTCCGCGAGATGCCTCTCAGCAGGTTCATGCTGGAGAATTAGTTGATTCTACCGGAAGCTTTGACAATCTGCGTCCGGGTGATCTGCTGTTTTTTGGAAGTGAAGCAACCGCAGAACGTGAACGGCGCGTTGTACACGTTGGGATGTGGATTGGCAATGACGAATTTATCCATTCTGCTGGGCGAGTAAAGGTGAGTAGTATTGATCCTGAAGCAGAAAACTATGATGAATATAATCTCAACCGATACCTTGAATCGCGTCGATACCTTCAGCATAAAGAGGGCAATATCATTGACGTAGAAGATATGTACGAGATATAATTATAATATAATTTGATGGCACCGCTGGTTTGGGCTATTACCTGCGGCTGTCATTTTGAGTAGAGAAGATGATATGGGTAGAGTGGGTTAGTTATTTATTATTAATACATTAATGTTTTCTTTGTTTATAGGCTGACTTATTTAGTCAAATATTAATTTAGGGGAATATATTTTAATTACACATATTTTTTACTTAATTAGAAAAGAAGTTTGATAATGCTTTCTATAGAAAGTTATAAATCGGGTGGGACGGATATGGTTAAGGCATCAATTTATGCAACCGCTTATACTAATATTAAGCAGGGGCCAGTCTCACTATTTTCATAATCTCATAACAATCAACCTAAAGGGAGGTTCTATGAAAGAATCGTTGTTACATATTTCATCGAAGTGTATGCTTTGGTGTCTGGCGGCTTTTTTAGTTTTGCCAGTGAATCAAGCGTTTTCTAATAGTAATCAGGGTGAGCTTTTTGCTTATGCTGAAAAAGAAGGTTTTAATGAAATTATCCAGCTCGAGCAAAAAATCTCTGGAGTGGTGACGGATGCTGAAACAGGTGAGCCGCTGCCGGGTGTAAACGTTAGAGCTACTCAGGAACCTTCTATAGGTACTTCTACAAATCAAGAGGGGGAATATACTTTAGTAGTGCCTGATGATATTGCTTCGCTTACTTTCTCTTTTGTTGGATATCAAGAACAGGAAGTGAGTATAAATAATCGAACAACGATAAACGTTGCCATGCAGCCGGAAGTTGAAGCCCTTGATGATGTCGTGGTTACAGCATTTGGAGTTGAGCAAGAAAGAAAATCGCTGGGCTACTCTGTACAAGAGGTTTCCGGAGAAGAAATAGCAGAGAGTGGTGAGTCCAACTTAGTTAGTGCTCTGCAAGGAAAGCTCGCAGGAGTAAATGTACAGAACACGAGTGGTGCTGCCGGTGCCGGTATGGATATTACGATTCGGGGAATTTCATCTTTGAGTCCCAGTGGTGATAACCAGCCCCTGTTTGTGATCGATGGTGTGCCTGTGAGTAACGAGACAAACTATGGTAATGTATTACCCAGCGAAGGAACAAATTCTCCGGGCAGTGCAGAACAGTTTTCATTCTCTAACCGTGGTGCAGATATTAATCCTGACGACATCAAAAATATATCCATACTGAAAGGTCCATCGGCTACGGCTCTTTATGGACAGCGTGCGGCAAATGGCGTTGTTGAAATTACCACTAAGAAGGGGCAGGCCGGACGAACGGAGGTAACTTTTAAATCGTCTGTTGGTGTGAGTGAAGTCAATAAGGCCCCTGAAATTCAGGATGATTTTCAGCATGGGTACTATGGAGCTTTACCCTATAGAGAAAACACATTTGAGTTTTGGCAATGGGGACCGCCTACAAATGAATCTTCGGAAATTTGGAACAACTATCGGCGATTCTTTCGACGAGCAACGAACTATAGTAATTCCCTGAGTATTTCCGGTGGTAATGAAAACACTACCTACTTTAGCTCAATGTCTAATGTTAATGAGGAGGGGATCGTACCAAATACTACTTGGGATCGGACGACCTTTAAGTTGACTGGATCGCATAACGTTTCTGATCGTTTTGATATCTCCGGCTCAGTGAATTATTCGAACTCTGGTGGTGTGAGACCGACCGGGGGTGATAAGTCGATTATGAGTTCGTTGAGCTATTGGACTTCTTCTAACGATGTGACCGATTATGAATATCCCGATGGAGATCAGAAAAACTACTCGGGACTGAAAAGTAATCCTCACTCAGGTTTCATTGATAATCCTACGTACTTTGCCTACCACAGTACGCTCGAAGATGATGTAAACCGTGTGTTTGGGAATGTTGGATTGAGCTTTGATATCACAGATTGGGTAACGCTTGATTACAAGTTTGGAGCCGACTACTACAATGACTCGCGTGAGCGTTTTGTACCACCGAATCTGGATGTAGGGACCCAGGTTAATGGATTTCTTGTGAAAGAACAGATTAACTATCGACAACTAAATTCTAACTTGTATCTGCGAGCTAACAGGAGCTTTACGGATAAGTTGAAGGGTTCCCTGGTACTGGGTAACCAGATAACGGATATCGATTCTGATCGTTTGAATACCCGTGGTGAGGGGTTAAATATTCCCGGATTCCGATCGATGGCGAATACAACCAATATTTTTACCAACGAAAGCGGATTTCAAAAACGCTTGGTAGGTGTTTTCGCAGATGCCCAGTTAGAATATGATGGAACGTACTTTCTGACTGTTACCGGAAGAAATGATTGGTCTTCCACGCTGCCATCTGATAACCGGTCCTTCTTCTATCCCTCTGCAAGTCTTGGATATGTTTTTACTGAGACGCTTGGACTTTCAGACAGTGAAATTATGCCTTTTGGTAAGTTGCGATTATCATGGGCTAAAGTTGGTAAAGATGCGCCGGCATATAGTGTAGGGCAATATTATCAAGCAGCTTCTGGCTTTCCATTCAGTGGAACGGGAGGTTTTAGTAAAGATACAGATGCCGGTGATCCCAATTTGAAGCCGGAGATTACCACTTCATTTGAGATTGGAACTGATCTTCGCTTCCTCAACAATCGGTTACGATTTGACTTAACCTATTTTAACCAGGTAAGTAAAAATCAGATTGTAGCTTTTCCAGTTAGTAATCCATCTGGTTTGTCCAGGTATACTACCAATGCCGGTGAGATAAAAAGTTACGGAGTTGAACTGTTACTTAATGGTACTCCTATTCAGCAAAATAACTTTAGCTGGGATGTCTCGGTGAATTGGTCATCGGTTGCTAGCGAGGTAACAGAAATGCCAGAAGGCCTTGATGTTATTGAATTTGCCAACAGCGGCTTTGCGGGGGTTGTCAATCGCATCGAAGAAGGTGGAGAAATGGGAGATCTCTACGGATATAAGTTTGAATATACTGATGATGGTGAGCTATTAATTGCCGACGATGGATTGCCGACAATAAATACAGATTCCTTGGTTAAGGTTGGTAATGCATTGCCAGATTGGAAGGGAGGCATCACCAATACATTTAGTTATAAGAATTTCTCTGCTTCCTTTCTTATGGAGGTTCGATGGGGTGCTGATGCGTATGACAGTGGTCAGAGAAATAGTATCCGGAATGGTATTATTGAACTCACCAAATGGCGAAATGATGAAGTTATTTTCCAAGGGGTAACAGATGATGGATCAGTAAATCAAACACCCGTAAGACTGAACCAAGGATACTACCGAAGCTCAACTCGGTTTAACAGGGCTTCGGAGATACTTGTCCAGGACGCCTCGTGGATTCGACTGCGGCGGGCTCGTATTTCATACTCTTTGCCATCTGATTTATTGCAGACTCTGCCGATCCAATCTGCATCATTCAGCGTAACCGGGAGGAATTTATTCTTGAACACTCCTTTTAGAGGTTACGATCCTGAGGGACAACAATACGCTGTCGGTTCAAACACTTATGGTTTTACAGGTTTGAATATACCGCCTACGCGCAGTCTTTCGTTCAGCATGAACCTTAAGTTTTAAAATAAGTGAGAGTATCCATGGTACGATCAAAAAAATATATTTCGATCTTAGCAAGTATCCTGATTGTTTTCGTTTTCGCAGCATGCGAAAATTATTTGGGTGGTGATACTAATCAAGACCCCAACAGGGTTTTTGAAGATGATATCGGGTTAGATGCATTATTACCCCCGGTATTAGTTTCAACAAGTGAAGCTCATTACAATGTGGCTTTTACCTTTTCGAGGTATGCCCAACATATTTCTTTTACCTCTGATATTGCACAGGAAGAATCCCAGTTGACCGGAGCCTGGACAGAAATCTATCTGACGACGCTCAATAACCTGGATGTGATGGAGGAAAAGGCATCAGAAGCAGGTGCCTCGCATTACCTGGGAATAGTAAAAGTAATGCAAGCCTATAATTTGAGTTTAGCTACTCATGCGTGGGAAAACATCCCTTGGTCAAATGCTTTTGAAGAAGGAGAGTTTTCTCCGAGTTACGATACGCAGGAGCAAATCTATTCAGATATCCAAACACTTTTGAATGATGGTATTGCGGAGCTTCAAAAATCTACTTCGGGAGATGGTCCGGGCAGTGATGACCTCATTTACGGCGGCGATATTTCCAAGTGGATTAAAACGGCCTATGCGCTAAAGGCCAGAAATGCGATCCATTTAACTGGAAAAGGGGCTGTATCAGCAGCAAATAATGCGCTTTCAGCCCTGTCGAATGCATATACTGATAATGCCGATGATTTTCAGGTGGCTTATAATACCGATAAAAATCTGAATCCCTGGCACACCAGTGGATATTTGGCAGCACAGACCGGTAATCCGGCCCCTGATCATGCTGATCAGCTCGTCGATATGATGAATGGTGAAACTTATCCAGAAGAGGACCCACGGTTGCCGATAATTGCCAGCAATGGTGGTGATGCTGAGTATTACGGCAGTGAGAGTGGCAACCATGGTGTCAATGGGGATGCCCCGGATAATAGTTCAAATACCGCTTTTTCTGACGAAACTTTCCATTCGAGAGCGGATGCACCAATTATTATGATGACCTATGCTGAGATGAAGTTTATTGAAGCTGAAGCGGCATTCCTTAGAGATAACGGTGGTGATGCAACTGAAACCGGGGCTTCGCAGCAAGCTTATGATGCCTACATGGATGGTATACAGGCCAACATGGATAAACTCGGGGTCTCTGAATCAGAACGAGATGATTATATGAATGCGACCAGCGTTGATGTGGGACCGGGGAATTTAACCATGGAGCTGATCATGAAAGAGAAGTTTAAGGCACTGTTTCTAAATCCCGAAGTGTATAACGACTATCGTCGCTACGATTGGGACAACGCTATTTTCAAAGACCTTGAGCTTCCCGCTAACCATAATCCGCAATTGAACGGGGAATGGATTCAGCGTGCCGTTTATCCGAGTTCAGAGCTGAGTCGTAACTCAGAAGAAGTCAGAAAGGCACAAAAAGACATTGGAACCCCAATGTGGTTTTATAATTAATTGAAAAGAATATAAGATTATGAAAACATTAGCGATTATGAAGAAGTTAGTTTTATTTGTGGCTGTAGGTTTCTTAATGATGTCGTGTCTTGAAGAAGACAATTGGCTGGAGGAAAATATTGAGGAAACAGGTAATCAATATCCTAATATTTCAGACTTTGAGATTGAGAACCTACAGGATGAATATGCTGAAGGGGAAACCGTTCAGCTGGACCTTCTCTTTTGGTCAGAAGATCCTATCGAGGAAATCGTATTTCGAGATTCAGTCGTTAACGAAAGCGCTCAACAGGTATACAGTCGGTTTTCTCCCGATGAAGCCTCCTTTTCAGAGGCAAGCCAGACCGATTCGTTACGGATTGAATATCAGATCCCAACTGTTCCAAATGATACTTCGCAGATTAATCTGGAGGTTGAAATTGTCAATCAAAATGGTTTATCAATGACCAATGTTGATGCCGATAATATTGCAGCGGGACCTATTAATATTACGGTTATCAAATAATTGAAACTAAGCAGAAGCTAATATTTAATTGTAGCAAAGCTCTTTTTCAAGGAGGGCTTTGCTATTTTTATGGATAGCAAAATTTTGTGTTCTATGGTAGTAAAATTTGTTTGTAGATTACTTTTAGCATCGCTGATATCAGGAATAGCTATTGGTTGTTCACAGCAGGTTCCTAAAACAGCTACTGAATTACAGGAAGAGATCGAGGCTGAATTAAACTTATTGAAAGGGGATTTTGCCGTGGCCTTTAAAACTCTTGATGATTCCGTTGAAACGGTCTTGATTAATGAGAGAGAAATGTTTCATGCTGCGAGCACGATGAAAACACCGGTAATGATCGAATTATTCAAGCAGGCTGAGACTGGACTGTTTTCATTGAATGACTCCATTGAAGTCAGGAATGAGTTTCGAAGTATTGTGGACAGCAGCCGCTATCAGATGGATATCAGTGAGGATAGTGAAGGACAATTATATAAGCAGATTGGTCAGAAGCGTACTATTCGTCAGCTTATTAATGATATGATTACGATGAGTAGTAACCTGGCAACGAATATTCTCATAGAAAAGGTGGGGGCGCAGAATGTAACCCAAACGATGCGAAGTTATAGAGCTGACAGTATCAAGGTACTTCGTGGTGTCGAGGATATTAAGGCTTATGAACGGGGATTAAGTAATCGAACGACAGCTCTCGATGAATCAATAATTTACGAGCGGTTAGGTCGTGGACAAGCGGTAAACAAAGAGGATTCAGAAGAAATGATCAAGATACTGAAGCGACAGAAGTTCAATGATATGATACCTGCCCATCTACCCAAAAATGTTGAAGTTGCACATAAAACGGGTTGGATTACAGGGGTACATCACGATTCCGGACTTATCATTTTGCCCGATGGACGAAAATATGTTTTGGTGTTACTCTCAAAGAATGCTCCCAACCGAGAGAAGGTCATATCAACATTCGCCGACATTTCAAATCTCATCTATAAATTTGTCACGCAATGAGCAGCCGAAAAGATTTTTTAAAAGTATTAGGACTATCCGCTTTAACCCCTTTCTTTAACAATACCGTTACCGGCCTTTCTCGTCCTCAGACTATTGTAAAGCCTAAACGGCTGAATAAAGGAGACACTGTTGGGGTTGTAAGCCCGGCAGCACCGGTTTATGGGGAAGAAAAAATTGAGATTATGCAGGAGTCAATGGAGGCTCTGGGCTTTAATGTAGTAATCAGCGATCATGTAACCGATCGATGGGGATATTTTGCGGGTGAGGATAAATTGCGAGCTGATGAGGTCAATAAAATGTTTGCTAATCCTAAGATTGACGGCATTGTTTGTGCGAGAGGGGGTTGGGGATGTAGCCGAATTCTGCCTTACCTTGACTATGAGATGATTTCTAAGAATCCTAAAGTTCTCATTGGCTATAGTGATGTTACGTCGTTACTTCTGGCTCTTCATGCCAAGACGGGTCTCATAACATTTCATGGACCCGTTGGTACTTCAGAGTGGAAAGATTTTTCTGTGAACTATTTTAAATCCATTTTGATGGAGGGCAGGCAAGTGGAAATGAAGAACCCACAAGAGGTTAAAGATACCCTTACTCAGATTAATGATCGAATAACAACCATTCGGGAGGGAACTGTCAAGGGTCGGTTGCTGGGAGGAAACCTCACTGTTTTAACAACTATTATTGGATCAGATTTTCTGCCGGAGTGGGATGATGCAATACTATTTTTGGAAGACGTGAATGAGGGCATCTATCGGGTTGACCGGATGCTAACACAGATGAAATTAGCCGGTATCTTGGATAAGCTCAATGGATTTGTTTTTGGAAAATGTACTGATTGTGATCCCGGCAGCGGGTATGGGAGTTTTACCTTAGATCAAGTTTTTGATCACCATATCGAGCCGTTGAAAATTCCGGCCTGGTCCGGAGCCATGATTGGCCATATCAGTGAAAAGTTTACCGTACCTATTGGTGTTCAGGCTCAAATAGATGCTCAAAAAGGAATAATTAAAATGCTTGAACCGGCTGTTCAATAAAATTATTTAATTGCATGTATAATATAATTCAACTGGGATTAGGCCCCATTGGTCAACGGCTAACGCGCTATCTGTCTGAACGTGAAGGTATACAAGTTGTAGGTGCAGTTGACCCTGACCCTGATAAAGTTGGGAAAGATTTAGGAGAACATTCCGAAATCGAAAACATGGGTATTTCTATTTCATCAGATCTGAAATCGTGTCCTAATGTTGACCAAGCCAATATTGCGGTCATATCTACGGTTTCATCGCTGGAAAAGATAGAAACTCAGATCCAGGATGTTGCTGGTTATGGATTAGATATTGTATCCACATGTGAAGAGCTTTCTCATCCCTGGCAGACGCAGCCCAAGCTGGCCCATTGTATTGATGGCTATTGCAAAGAAAAGCATATCTCTTGCGTTGGGACTGGTGTTAATCCGGGATTTTTGATGGATTTTCTACCTTCAGTGCTAACGTCAGTTTGTCGAGAAGTAAAGCATATAAAAGTAGAGCGTGTGCAGGATGCGCGTCCGCGCAGAAAGCCATTCCGTGATAAAATTGGTGCGGGGCTTACTGAATCAGAATTTGCAGAGAAAAGAGAAGGAATACGCCATGTGGGGTTGCCCGAGTCGGTGTATTTGATTGCAGATGCCATGAATTGGGAGTTAACAAATGTAGAGGAGAGGTTAGAACCCATTCAGGCTGATAGTGCCATTAATACGGAGAGTGGAACAGTGCAACCGGGAAATGTCGCAGGAGTACGACAGGTTGCATTGGGATTACAGAATGACCGGGAAATGATTAGGCTGGTCTTTGAAGCAGCCGTTGGAATAGAGAAATCTCATGACAGCATCTATATAACCGGGGACCCAACGTTTAGTTCAACCATCGACGGTGGAATAAACGGAGATATTGCTACGTCTGCCATCATCGTGAATGCGATTCGTGCCATACGAAATGCTTCACCCGGACTTAAAACGATGCTTGATATACAAGCTCCGGCTTATTTTTCTCAAACCTAACTTGGAGTTAAATTAATGAGATACTTTTTCTTATCTCTTTTGTTTGTATCATTGATTATTGCTGGTTGTGGAGATAAATATTCATTTAAAATTCACCAGAAGCCTATCCAATTTGATTCCACGCGAGCACAGCTTTCACTGGATTATTTGTCCAATAGATATGGTATGGATCAGGAGGAGCCAACGATTTCTCCTCAAATGATTGTATTACATTGGACGGCTATTCCTACTTTTGAAGAATCACATGAATTTTTTTACGAGTCACGTCTTAATCCCAAAAGGAAAGATATCGAAGATGAAAGTGCTCTAAACGTATCGGCGCATTATCTGGTAAAAAGAAATGGCGAAATCTATCAGCTGTTACCTGATACTCTTTTTGCACGCCATGTGATAGGATTAAATCACGCTGCTATCGGTATTGAGAATGTCGGTACCCGAAATGAACGGCTTACGGATGCTCAGATGCGGGCAAATGTTTTTTTGGTTCGAACGTTAACCGAGAGACATAATATCGATTATTTGATTGGGCACTATGAATATCCTTTGTTTGAAGATCATCCGCTCTGGAAGGAAAAAGATGATGGATATCGGACAGAGAAAATAGATCCGGGTAAAGAGTTTATGAAAAACATTCGGGATCGCGTTTCTGATCTTGAATTAAAAGGAGCCCCAAGCCTTGATAAATAAAATGGGAGTATTTCTCTATTACATTAAATTTACAAGACAGTAATGAAATTGAAGCAAGTATTAGCGATGCGATTATCTATGAGTTCTGTACGTTCTAATATTTTAATCTTGTTGATGTTTAGCCTGTTGGGGATAAGTGCATGCAAGTCAACAGAAGAAACAATCAGTCAAGATGCTCAAAAGCTTCCTACCCGTATATCTCACCTTACTGCAATGCTTGACACATCGGATGTCTTTTCGGCAAATCTAACGGGGTTTGCACTCTTTAACCCGGAGGCTGATTCAATGATTCATAGCCAGAATGCGGATCGTTATTTTACGCCGGCTTCGAATACCAAGCTATTTACTTTTTATACAGGGATGAAACTCCTTCCCGATTCGCTTAAAGCACTTGAATACGAAGTACGGGGGGACTCGCTCATATTCTGGGGAACGGGAGATCCCTCGTTCTTACATCCCGATTTTGGGAATGACAAGGTTTACGAGTTTCTAAAAGATCGTGATGAGAATCTTTATTACTCTGATGCCAATTTTGATGATGAGCTATTGGGTCCAGGATGGTCATGGAGCGATTACCAGTATTACTATCAGACTGAGAAGGTCCCGTTTCCTATTTTTGGTAATATTGCCCGATTTACTATTCAGGAGATTGAACTTCGTAAGATTGCCGAGACTGACAGTGGATTGGCCGTTTCTCCAAAGTACTTTCAGTCTTTTATAGAAGAGAATGGTAAGCGCGATGATTTTCTACATCGCGGCATGACCAATAATACTTTTTTATATGATCAAGAGGCCGATACCAGTACATACACTATCGATAAACCCTTTCACTATAGCCCCAAGTTAGTGACGGAAATGTTATCTGACACACTGGGTAAGACCGTAGAATATGTGAATGTTGAACGCCCGGAATCCCCGAAAAAGATATACAGTATAAAAGCAGATACGGCATACAAGCGAATGTTACAGCCCAGTGATAACTTTATTGCCGAGCAGCTGTTGCTGGTTACGGCTTCAGAGCTGGGGAAGCCGCTGAATTCCAGAAGCGTCATTGATAAGATGAAAGATGATTATTTAGGGTTCCTTCCTAATGAGCCGCAGTGGGTGGATGGATCGGGATTATCGCGCTATAATATGTTTACCCCAAGATCTATGATTTATCTGCTTCGGGCTATAGATGATGAGTTTGTTGATGATAAAAAGCTGTTTCATTTATTACCGGCAGGTGGAGAGCGGGGAACAATAAGCAGTTGGTATGCTCCTCGAAGTGACAGGGAAGAACCCTATGTTTTTGCAAAAACGGGAACCCTCAGTAATAACCATTCACTGAGTGGCTACCTATTGACCAAAAGTGGAAAGAAGCTGTACTTCAGCTTTATGAATAATCACTATGTGGGTTCGTCATCCGTCGTTAAAGAAGAGATGGAGAAGGTGCTCTGGTATATCCATAGTAATTTTTAATACGCACAGAAATTAAGAACTCCACAGGGCCGGTTAGCTAAAGAGCTTGCTATGGATGGTCTTGACAACAGTAAGAACCTGATTGTTATCAACGACAAGGTTAAGGTTTCCCTTGGACTCACTGTAGGAGATTAAATTTTGCGGCACGCTTTTTATCTCAGAAAGAATATCCGTAAGTAGGAAGGTGCCATTGCTACAGCCAACTAAGCTAATGATGCCTTGATTGTTTAAGACGTCTACCGATCCATAGCCCCTAAGTTGTTCAATTGCATCATCAAGGTTAGCACCATTTTCTATGCCAATAGAAACAGATGCTTCAGTTGTTGTTACGACGTCGACAGGTAGATGGTGCCAGCGAAGAATGTCAAAAACCCCCGCTAAAAATTCGTATCCCATTACGGTTTGTGATGAGGTGACCGTAACGATGGTACAGTTTTCTTTGTAGGTAATCGCTTTAACCGGTCCGCCATTTGCAGATTCTGTAGAAATGCATGTGCCGGGCTCATCGGGCTCAAATATATTTTTTACCCAGACGGGAATCTGTTTCTTAGAGGCCGGTTTGGTCGTAGAGGGGTGTAGTACCTTGGCGCCAAAATAGGCCAGCTCGGTGGCTTCCTGAAAACTGAGTTGGGGGATTGGTTTTGCATCAGGTACAAAGCGAGGATCACAAGTATAGATACCGCTTACATCAGTCCATATTTCAATGGCTTCGGCATCAAGAGCCGCCCCAACAAGGCTTGCGGAGTAATCGGAGCCCTCAAAGCCCAAAGTCGTGATGTTTTCGTTGTCATCCATTCCGTAGTAGCCTCCCATAACCGGAATGTTATCAGTGGATATCTTCTGTTGCAGTGAATTTATTTTATCGGAAATAAATTCACTGCTCGGGGAAGCTTTACCAAAGTTGGAATCGGTACGTACAATTTGAGTAGCATCCAGCCAAGTGGTATATAATCCCGCTGCGTATCCACACTCGGCGAATAAATACGAAGACAGTCGTTCCCCAATTGATGCTACAACATCTTTGAGCTGTTCTGTAAGCTCTTGCTGATTGTGGATGGTGGCAAGATGTTCTTTTAATTCCTCAGTATGAATATCAATCCAGTTGTGACACGCGTTAAGGGTTTGGGTGGAATCATCATAATCTGCCAAAAAATGTTCGACGATATTATTATGGCGGGTTGCAATATCATCGGCAATTATCTGCGCTTTTTGGGGGTGATCAATAGCCTTATGGGCCGCTTTTATCAGTGATCGGGTAGTACGAGCAGTGGCCGAAACAACAACAAAAGGAGCGTCATAGGTTTTAATAATTTCAATAACCCGTTTCCATGTTTGGGCATCGCCCATTGAGGTGCCGCCGAATTTGAGGATACGCATCAACTGCTAATTTTTGTGATGACAATTAATTAATGAGCTAAAAAAGTAAGGTAGAGCCGATTTCACAAGTAGAATTGCAGAGTAATGGGCTACTGTAAAGTGGATAGTCGTTTAAATCCCTTGCGTTCAAGAAGAGATTGCTGTGCACTCAGAAACTCTTTTATCTGATTAATAGGAATGGCTTGGGTAATGCCATAATTAATGCGAGTTTTTTGTTGTACAAAAACAGAATCGGAGTAGGGACGTATCATTCTGGAGTAGTCGTCATCTTGGGGACGGGGTACAAGTATCTCTTCCCGGGAAGCTGTAGATGAGCTGGCCATTCCCACCCATTCAAAGCTTTCGTAATTGGTGTTTGAAGCCAGTACCAATCCTCCGCTAATACCCGGGTTAAAAGTGGCATCGGTAACGAAAAAGCGATCATTCCAGCTTTCTGAAGAGCTGGCTAATCCACGAGTTACCATGGGATAGCTTTTGGGAAAGCCCATGATATATAGTAACGAACCGAGTTGCAGGAAATCACTATTTCCGGCTTTCACCGAGAGAGGATATAATCCTAAATTTCCTGTTTCTTCAAACCTGACATTTAGCAGAGCTAAGTCGTAACGTTTGTTTGTAGCTAAAATTTCGAATGGTTGTAATTCAGAAGAAGTGTAAACAAGATTGGTCTGATTCTTTTTTATGCTGATGGATTTGATGTAGGTCTCATCAGGAATATCCGGCCCTTCGTAGTAAGTGATCACGGTGTCAGGGAAAAAGACGGTATGTTGACAGGTGATCAGCAGTGAGTTGTTGTTACCCTGATCGAGAATAATAGCTGTACCGCTTGTACTTTCCTCTGTAGATGTCTTTGATGTAGAGATCTCTTTTGGTTTGTTGGTTTTGATATCAGCCAACGTTATAGCTTTACCACTAAAGTTAAAATTGTTATAAAATCCGGTAGATACAGTTCGTACTACCGACTGCTGGGCGTTTTTTAACTCCGAGCTGATATCTCTTTGCGGAAATGCAGAAGTATAGTATTCTGAATGTTCTGTTTTTGTCTGTGGATCGGCAGATTCCGTAAGGGTTGATTGCTGCGTACTGCTGCAGAACGTAAGTGTCAACCCAACTATAAAGAGTGAGAATATAGCTAACCAATATTTCATGGTATGATCATTTAATTTATAAGCATGTGCTCAAACGTTACAATGAGTTTTGCTCAATTGCACTATTTAAGGTTACAAAATTCTCTAATCTTTATTAAAACGAATTGGTAAAATAGGTTAGTATATAAGAATTTTTATTCTGTTGGCTCTAAATTGTAGAATCGTCAGGTAGTAGGAGCTTCCTGTTTTATTTGTTGACGGATTTCATCATCCAGGTGGATGTAAAATGCTTTGTCGCCACTGGTAGGTGATGGAGGATTATTAACGGTATAAGGATGTATTTCGTTATTTGAAGTGATTAAGAAGAGGGGGATATATTTCTCCCCTATTTGTTCTTCAAATTCAGCTGCCAGATTGTTCTTGTCAAATGTCATTGTTTGAATTTCAGTGTGTTCTGAAAAGAAACGAGATAAATTTTCAAAGTTTAAGCGTTCGTGAAACAAGATTCGCCCACTTAAATGACTGGTAACATCTTTATTCTCCATTTGGCCCTGAACATTGGGGGCAAGTTGAAAAACGTGTGACCGCCCGAATATTTCTCCAAATCGGAGGGCGGCAAGTGAGTTTGTTTCATCATTAGGGGTTAAGGAAAGCATACGTCCAATGCCATCGAGATCAAGGTCCTCCAATGCAAACTCTGATAAAATATTACCGTGGTATGTTTCCAGTCCTCTGGAACGAGCTTTGGAAATGTTTTTCCAGTTTGAATCTGCCACTAAAACCTTTAAATCTTCTTTTTTAATTGCTTCAGCAATTTTCAAAGACCATTTATGGGCACCAAGGATAAGTACGCCGTTGGGAACAGGTTTGGCAACACCAAGTTTTCGGGCTACCCAAGAAGCCGGTAAGCCGTAAATAGCAACGGTGCCAATAATCACCAGAAAAACAATAGGAACCAATTGGTCGGCATGTTCAAAGCCATTTTGTGCCAGGGTTATTGCAAAAATTGAAGAGATGGATGCTGCCACAACACCACGTGGTGCCATCCAGCAGAGGAACAGTTTTTCACGCCAGGTTATATTAGCAAAGTATGTAGAAATATACACGCCAAGGGGTCGAGCAATAAGAATGAGAATAGCAAGAAAAGCTGCAAGGCTCCAGTTTAAATTTTGTACTAAGCTGCTTAATTCTATGCGTGCTGCCAGAAGTATGAATAGAGAAGACAGCAAAAGGACTCGTAAATTTTCTTTGAATTCTGTTATATGATGAATGCGAGCTGTCTTTTGATTTGCCAATGCTATACCCATCAAGGTGGTGGCCCAAAGTCCTGATTCATGCTGAAGCATATTAGAAATGGTAAATACGGTTACAACCACCATTAGGTTTACCGGGTTTTGCAGATAGTCGGGAAGAAGGTGGCGTTTTAATAGAAAATATATCAATGCGGCACCGCCTAAACCTACGAGTGTACCAAAAAAGATTGTTTTCATGATGCTCATTACCGCAACACTGGTAGCGGCTGAAAAGCTGGTACTCAAGATTACCTCAAAAACGAGAACGGCAAGCATAGCTCCAATGGGGTCAATAACAATACCTTCCCATTTAAGAATGGAACCTACTTGACCGGAGGGACGAACCTGACGAAGTAAGGGGATAATAACAGTTGGACCGGTAACAACAAGAATGGCTCCGAGCAGTATGGCCAGTTCCCAGTCGAACGTGAAAAGGTAATAGGCCGAAACAGCGGTGATCCCCCAAGTCAAGACAACGCCTACACTAACCAGATTCCCGACGGTACTGCCGATATCTTCAAGTTCTGAAAAACGAAGGCTTAATCCCCCTTCAAAAAGAATAATAGCAACAGAAACCGAGATGAATGGAGAGAGCAGATCACCCATTAAATGGTCTGGATCCAGAAGGCCAAAGACCGGGCCGGCAAGAACGCCGCTAATTAACAGAAGTAAAATAGCCGGTAATTTGAAGCGCCAGGCCACCCACTGTGCCCCAATACCAAATACTAAAATACTTGTTATACCAATTAAAAGATGTTCACCCATAAATTACGGGGAATAAGGTTATTAAAATTACAAAAGGTGAAAATCTATAAATGAGGTGTCAGAAACAAAATTATTCCAAATTTCTTGTTAAGGATTACTTGTAGATAAAGTCTTTGTTAAGGTATGTTAGGAATGGAATGTTCAAAATTTTACGATATAATTAAAAATAGTTAAAACCTGCTCAATATTTTTAGGAATAAAACAATCCTTGTATCTTAGTTTTTCTTAATCAAGATAAACTGTGAATTAAAGACTGATGGACAGCCAAATTAAAAATAAAATCATTACAGAGTTTTCCTGGCTGTTGGGAATTATTATTATATCAGCTGCATTAGAGTATGCAATCATTGTAGTGTTTGATTTACATCCGATACTCAGTGTTAAAATTCAAGGGTTTATCGGACTTGTTGTGATTGCTTATATTATCCGCATGATTGCACGGATGGGTAAACAGGGAATCTTTGATTTTGAAGACGATAAGCAGGAAGAATCCGGTAAACGGGGATAACAATTCTCAGTAAATTATTTTTAAAAGTTGTTTTTCCAATTCTGAACAGCTTTAAAACACAATTAATTAATTTTGGCAGAACTGAAAGATTCTAAAAAACTTAACAAAACGCTTGGGGCATTTGATGTCTTTGCTATAGCAACGGGGGCTATGTTTAGTTCCGGCTTGTTTTTATTACCCGGTTTGGCCGCAAGTGTTACGGGTCCGTCAGTTTTCTTGGCTTACCTGGTGTCAGGTATACTGGTATTGCCCACTATGTTGAGTAAAGCAGAACTGGGAACGGCTTTTCCTCGGGCCGGCGGCACCTACTATATTATTGATCGAACCCTTGGTCCATTGATGGGGAGTATCGGTGGATTTGGGTCATGGTTATCACTGGTTTTCAAGAGTGCTTTCGCACTTATCGGAATGGGAGCCTATATCTCAATCTTTTTCGATGTCCCCATCACCCCGGTTGCCATTACCTTAACAATTGCTTTCGGAGCACTTAATGTTTTTGGAGCGAAGGAAACGAGTAGGCTTCAGAATATTCTTGTAATTACGCTGCTCTCGGTTATGGCTTTTTACTTGGTGCAAGGGTTCTCACACTTTTTTTCCTTGGATATGTTGGATATACACCGAGAAAAGTTTACGCCCTTTTTTAAGGATGGCATGCAAGGGTTCTTTGCCACGGTAGGGATGGTGTTTGTTTCGTATGCCGGTCTCACGAAGGTGGTAAGTGTGGCCGAAGAGGTTGAAGATCCGGACAAAAATATACCTCGTGGGATGTTCCTCTCTATTATTACAGCTATTGTAGTATATGTAGCGGGCGTCTTTTTGATGACATCAGTATTAGAACCTGAAGCCTTCTATAAAGATTTAACTCCTGTGGCTACCGCAGGTGATGTATTTTTGGATTGGCTGCCGGGGGATACCGGTCTTATTTTAGTGGTTATCGCTGCGATTGCCGCATTTGCATCTACCGGTAATGCCGGTATAATGTCTGCCTCTCGATTTCCTTTAGCTATGGCCCGGGATAAGTTAGTACACTCAAATTTTTCGAAGTTAGGTAAATTTGATACTCCGGTTTATTCGATTGTTGCAACTACCGGAATGATGATATTTTTGCTGTTGGTCTTTAATGTAAAAGAAGTGGCAAAGCTGGCCAGTGCATTTAAGTTATTGCTGTTCGGGCTGCTCAATTTGGCTGTAATTGTGATGCGCGAAAGCCAAATTGAAGAATATGATCCCGGTTACAGATCACCGTTTTATCCCTGGGTGCAAATGCTTGGTATGTTAACTTCGGGGCTGCTTATTTTTGAGATGGGGATTCTTTCCATCTTATTTACCGTTGGAATAATGATCTTGTCAGTAGCATGGTATTATTATTACGCATATAGTAAGATTGATCGTCAGGGAGCTATCTTTCATGTACATGAGCGATTGGGGCAATATAAAGATCGTGGGCTTGAGCACGAGATGCGTCATATTTTACAGGAGAAAGGGTTACGCGACGAAGACCCATACGAGCTGGTTGTCAGTAAGGCTACAATAGTGGATGTAACTGATAATCAGACTTCCTACGAAGATATTGTGGAAAAAGCCTGTACTACACTGGCAACAAAAGTGAGTATGGATAAGGAAGAGCTGATCAAAGCATTCCATAAAGAAAATGATTTCGGAGCTCTTTCAATAGGTCATGGAGCAGCGTTAAATCATACAAGAATACCGGGTGAGACGGAGCCGGAGCTGTTTTTAGTGCGCATTAAAGATGGATTGGTTACAAGAGATACCTGTTTCGAGGATGACACCAAAGACCAGGAGAAGCATACGTTTTATGCTCTGTTTTTCTTGGTTAGCTCAGAAAAAGATGCCACGCAACACCTGCGATTTTTAGCTCATATGGCTGAAATGATTGATCAGGAGAATTTCTTGGATCGCTGGATTTCGGCAAAAGATGAAGCAGAGCTTAGAGAAGTGTTGTTACGGAACGAGAGGTTTATCAATATTTATATTCGCTCTGATGACAAAACGGCTAAGCTGATTGGAAAGAAAATATATGAGGTTGATCTTCCGGGAGAAAGTCTTGTGGCCATATTGAAAAGAGGGGATAGTGTTAATATTCCCCATGGTAATACAGAAATCCGGGAGGGAGATAAATTGTCGATTATCGGTCAGGTAGAGGATATTAAAGCGATCAAAGAACTAAAAAGTTAAATAGCCAAAGGGCATTTTGGTGCGAAAACTGTAGAAGATATTTTATGGCTCCTCTGAATGTTCTGTCAATAAGATAGATAAGAAGTTTTTTAAGAAAATGACTTATTTTCTTAAACTCTGAATTAAAAATTAACAACCGTTTTAACCTAAAAAGAGCATGCAACACGAAAAACTGGAAAAGCAACTTGGATTGTGGGATGTATATGCAATTGCTACGGGAGCTATGTTCAGTTCCGGATTCTTTCTATTGCCGGGTATTGCAGGAGCAATAACAGGACCGTCGGTATTTATTGCATATTTTGTATCGGGACTCTTGGTACTGCCAACGATGTTTAGTGTGGCAGAGCTGGCTACAGCCATGCCTAAAGCTGGGGGGACCTATTATATCATTGACCGTAGCCTTGGTCCGGTTATGGGTACTGTTGGGGGATACGGCTCTTGGTTGGCATTGGTGTTAAAAAGTGCTTTTGCACTGATTGGGATGGGCGCATATATCTCAATATTTATCGACCTTCCAATTGTACCCGTTGCCGTAGTTTTGACGATCGCATTTGGGGTCCTCAATATAGTTGGAGCTAAAGAAACAACGGCCCTACAGAAAGTACTAGTTGCTGCCCTGATAAGTATCATGACTTTTTATATTGCTCAAGGGTTATTTTCTGTTTTTTCTGCCGACTTTTTTGAGGTTACCCGTAATCAGTTTACGCCTCTTTTTATTGGCGGTGCTACCGGCTTTTGGGCTACGGTGGGTATGGTTTTCGTTTCATACGCAGGACTTACCAAAGTTGCCAGTGTGGCTGAAGAAGTTAGAAATCCCGATAAAAATATCCCGTGGGGCATGTTCCTCTCTATTATGTCGGCCATATTTGTATATGTTGCCGGGGTTTTTATCATGGTCTCAGTGTTAGACCCTGCCGAATTTCGTGAAGATCTTACCCCTGTTGCTACGGCCGGAGAAGCTTTTATGAGCTGGTTGCCGGGAGAGAGCGGTATAATATTGGTTGTAATAGCTGCTGTTGCTGCATTTGCCTCTACCGGGAATGCGGGTATTATGTCAGCTTCTCGTTATCCTTTGGCGATGGCGCGTGATAAGCTTATTGACAGCCGGTTTTCAAAAATAGGAACAATGGGTACGCCGGTGATTGCGATTATTGCGACTGTCTTCTTAATGATTCTCTTTCTTGTAGCTTTTGATGTTGCCCAGGTAGCAAAATTAGCCAGTGCATTTCAACTGTTGCTGTTTGCGCTCCTGAATTTGGCCGTCATTGTGATGCGTGAAAGTAAAATCGAGGAGTACGATCCCGGTTTTAACTCCCCGTTTTATCCCTGGGTACAGATTATCGGGATGATTCTCTCGGCTGTACTTATTCTGGAAATGGGACTTCTCTCCATTCTCTTTACGTTAGTGGTGAGTATTTTCAGTATAGGATGGTTTTATTACTATGCCTATGGAAAGATCGATCGTGAGGGGGCTATCTTTCATGTAACAGCTCGTCTTGGTAAACGAAAAGACCACGGGTTGGAACGAGAAATGAGAGGTATCCTCCGAGAGAAAGGGCTTCGTGAGGAAGATCCGTATGAGCAGGTAGTGGCCAGTGCTGCAGTTATTGATGAGCCCAATGAAAAACTGAGCTATAGAACAATCATAAAACAGGCCTCAGATATTTTTGCCGGTCGTCTGGATATGGATCAGGAGTTTCTTGTCAATAGTTTTTGCAAGGCTCAGGATATGGGGACGATACCGCTCGGCAATAGTACGGTTATTAACCATATCCGAGTTGAAGAAGACTGTGAGCCACAAATGGTGTTGGTGCGTATTCCGGAAAGTATTACTGTTTCAACCGAGGGGTTTGACGTACTCGATGAGAATGAGACCGGAGAGGTTGAAAACTTATGTGCAATGATCTTTTTGGTGAGTTCAACTCAACATTCCAGTCAACACCTGCGATTAATCGCACATTTGGCAGAGATGATCGACAGTAGACACTTTATAGAACGATGGAAGAGTGCGTCTAATGAATCAGAGTTGCAAGAAATTCTGCTCAGAGATGAACGCTTTATCAATATTACCATTAGCAGAAGTAATAAAACCCAAAAACTGATTGGCAAAAAGATTATGGGGATTGATCTGCCCGGGGAGAGTCTCATTACTATTCTCAAGCGTAACGGAGAGATCAAAATCCCTCATGGGTATACGATACTAGAAGATGGGGACGAGATATCTATTATTGGAGAGGTAGAAGACATAGAGCAAATTAAAGAATGGCGCAAAACCGACGATGATTAATGCAATTCGGCTTATCTAATATTGCGCAAAATGTTATATTCAATAACTAATTTTTAAAGCAAAACAATAGGAAAGTGACAGATAATAGCAACGGTTTAACACAGAAAATTAAGAGTTTTTTTCAAAGAGACTCGGCAGCAGGTATGATGCTCTTGTATGCAACCATACTTGCCTTAGTTGTAGCAAACAGCCCGCTTTATGAGTGGTATCACCATTTTTTGGAGCTTCATTTAACCTTAGGAGTTGGTGATCTTGTAATTGATAAATCAGTTCATCACTGGATTAACGATGGTTTGATGGCCATATTTTTCCTGCTCGTTGGTTTGGAAATTAAACGAGAACTGAAATATGGAGAACTCTCAACCTTTCAATCAGCTTTATTACCTGCTGTAGCAGCAGTGGGCGGGGCTGTCTTACCGGCGCTAATATACTGGGGCTTAAATGCAGGTACCGGATACATGGATGGCTGGGCTATTCCAATGGCTACCGATATTGCTTTTGTAATCGGTATTGTAGCACTGCTTGGTTCACGGGTACCGGTGTGGGCAAAAGTGTTTGTAACAGCCATTGCGGTCGTAGATGATCTTATTGCTGTTCTCGTAATTGCCTTTTTCTATACCGAATCGATAAGTATGATGGCATTGGGAGTTGCCGGCGTATGTTTCCTCTTTTTAATGCTGCTTAACTATCGGGGCGTTAATAGAATTTCTCCGTACATGATTATTGGATTTATTATGTGGTGGGCCGTTCTTAAATCTGGTGTGCACGCAACGATTGCAGGTGTAATGCTTGGATTTGTGATGCCAGCCAGTCGCGGATGGAGCCTGGAGCGTTTGAAAGAGTATGCTCAGGAAGGGTTTGATCTATTCAAACAGGCTGAAGACGACGATATGCCCGTAACGAAAGAGCAGGCACTGCATCATATGGAAGAGACAGTGAATCACGCTGAATCACCGCTACACCGACTGGAGCACAAGCTTCACTTCTCGGTATATTTTCTGATTATGCCAATCTTTGCCTTTGCAAATGCAGGCGTGGTCTTTGATCCGGAAGTGATGGGGCATGCATTTGTTTCAACTCTAACGTGGGGCATTGCAATAGGATTATTTGTAGGTAAGCAGATTGGTATCTTAGGATTTACGTGGATACTCACCAAATTAGGTTTTACAGATTTAGCGGACAACAAAGAAACCTGGAAAGTGGTATATGGTGTTGCATTACTTGCAGGTATCGGATTTACGATGTCGTTATTTATTGCCAATCTTTCTTTTGCTGCGGGAAGTGAACTGCTTGAGTTCGGTAAAGTAGGTATTCTGATAGGTTCACTGGTCAGCGGCCTTTTGGGATATTTTATTCTCAGCCGACGTCCGGACTATGGTGCCGAAACACAGCAACCTTACGATGTACCTGAAGGAAATGAAGTAAACTCGTAAGTTATTTAGTGTTACTTAATTAGCAGTGCAACGATTTAAAGGCGGCCTTCGGGTCGCCTTTTTTATTTGATTACATAAATCTAAGTTAGCCTGTTCTGCCGAAAGGAATAGGCAAGCTTTTTTTAAATCAGCTTATTTGGCGATCCTTGGATTATCGACGGAGCCTTGCAACTGTATAGTAATTCCATCTTTTGATTTAGGAAGGGAGATGGATAAAAGTTTTTCAATGTTGTTCAAAACAGTGGAAAATCTTTCTGAAAAGTCAGAGAGTGCAATATTCATGTTGTCGAATTCGGAATTTTGCAGGGGCTGTTTGATAATAATATTTCCCTGCCCCGTAAGTAAAGCCAATTCTGATTTGACAGAAGATTCGATCTCTAAGGTATCATTACCTTGGGAGATGGGTTTTGTCAGCAGCTGTGCAGATTGTAAGGGGATGGCATCGGTTGGATAGCCAAAACCTTTTATAAAGAAACTATACTTGTTTTGAAATGATTCGGAAGGTGTCCAAAGTAGGGAATCCAAACGGATATGATGCGTACCCTCTTTCCAAAAGCTTGTTTGAGCCTTTGAGATACCACTTGAATAGTTCAGTTTTTGTGCTCTGACTTTTGATAATAGGCTCTGAGGCAAAGAAAAAGTTATATTTTGCCCTTTGATTTCAATGGATTGATTTGCCTCAAAAGGGGTGCCATTGACAGCACTTTGTATGCCATCAAGGGCATTGCCCTGGTACGTAATGGTAAGCGAATCAGACTTTATTTCCTGACGTTTATCTTTGTTTGTATAGGAGGGGGATATCACAGAAATAACGGCATTATCTAAATGATTTAAACTATATTCCGCTCCCCAAAAATAGATATTGAGGAAGTCGAGATACCTAAGATCGAGCTTGAATTGCTGAGCCCGTTCAATGTGATTGCCGAAGATAATATTCAGATCATTTATAGTGATATCTGCCGAGAAAGGGGTGATATCTATCTGGGAATATTGAACTGATATTGCATCAGTTTGGCCAGTTTGTTCCTGAATAGCTTTATCTATTTGCTGTTCAGCCTGTGAAGCCGCTAAATAGTGATAGCCAATGATGGCTATCACAAAAACAAGAGCACCTATGAGGTAATATTTAATATTGTTCATAGATGCGTTAGTCTTAATTGGTTAGTTTATTCAGGATCTCTTCAAAAGTATAAGAATCTTCTTCGCTGGCCTTCATGTTGCGAAGCGTAAATTTACCCTCAGCCAGTTCATTGCCACCAACGATAATAACATGCCGGGCATTTTCACGATCGGCGTCTTTCATCTGGGCTTTGATCGAACGACCAATGTAATCCATGGAGGCAGAGAGTCCGGCTTTTCGAAGTTTGGGTAGGTGCTTAAGTCCCCAAGTGCGCGCTTCCTCCCCGAGCGTAACGATATATACATCCAGCATTTCTTCTTCAACGAGATCAATGCCAAGCTCTTCACAAGCAATGAAGAGTCGCTCCATGCCTGCTGCAAATCCTACGGCAGGGGTATGCTGCCCTCCAATTTCTTCGATCAGCAGGTCATAGCGTCCTCCGCCCCCAAGTGCATCTTGGGCACCCAAATCGGGACTAATCAGCTCAAAAGCGGTACGCGTATAGTAATCGAGTCCGCGCACTAAATATGGATCTTCTTCGAAGGGGATCTCGAGTTCATTTAATAACTCTTTGACGCGGGCGTAGTGAGCCTCAGTTTCTTCAGTGAGAAAATCAGTTATAACAGGTGCATCTTCAATAAAAGGCTGATCTTCTTCCTCTTTAGAATCCAGAATTCGCAGGGGATTCTTTTCAAAGCGTTCCTTGGAAATATCGCTCATATCGTCAAGATGAGGACGGAAATAATCTTTGAGTGCTTTGGTGTATGCCTTTCGACTTTCGGGATCTCCGACGGAGTTTATCTTCAGGGAGGTATTGCTGATGCCTACTCGATCATAAATGGACATCATTAGCGCGATAATATCCACGTCGGCAGCAGGATCGTCGGATCCAATAACTTCGGCACCAAACTGGTGGAACTGCCGCTGGCGACCTTTTTGTGGCTTTTCGGCGCGGAACATTGGTCCAATATAATAGAGATTTTGGGTACCGCCGCGCTGTTCCAGGTGATGTTCAACGAAGGCGCGTGCCACCGGTGCGGTACACTCGGGACGCAGTACGTATTGATCCTCACCGCGTTCAAAGGCGAACATTTCCTTTGAGACGATATCCGTCAGCTGACCAACGCCGCGGGCAATGAGTTCAGTCTGCTCCATAATGGGAGTGCGAATCTCCTCAAAGTTAAACTTTTTGGCCTCTTCGTGGATGATACGTTCCAGTGCTTGCCATTTTTCTACTTCGCCGGGCAGGATGTCTACCATTCCCACATGCGTGCTAAAGGTCGGTTGCGCCATGAATAAGAATCAGTTCAGTTTTTAAAAATAATTCGCTCCAAAGATAAGAGTCTGCCTGTAGAAATTCTCACCCAATTTCGTAAGGAATGCTTGGAATACTAATCTTACATATAGTTGGCCATAGATAACACACATTTTAGACAGATGAGGCCACAGGTCATCACCGATTATTGAGAAATCCGTTTAAATCAGTGAAAGTCTGTGACTAAACCTACATCCCCGTTAATAAAATTTTGCCGGTGTTCTTGTTGTTCTTCATTCGCTGGTGGGCTACTTCTGTTTCAGACCAGTCGAAAATGGAATCAATAACAGGAGAGAGGGAACCGGTTTTAAATAGGGAAAGGGTTTTTCGGGCAAAATCTTTGGTGAGGTCAATTTTATATTGTCCGGATCGATTTCGTAAGGTTGATCCCATAATTGAGAGACGTTTTCGGAGAATGGGAATAAGACTCATTTCCTCGACTTTGTGACCACCCAGGAACGAAAGATAAACCACTCGTCCATCCATAGCCAGCACCTCTATATTTTTGTGCCAGTAGGGCTTGCCGATAAAATCGACAACTACATTGACTGAGTCATTCCCAATATCACTGATAATTTCTTCTGCGTAATTTTGTTTTTTATAATTGTAGGCAAAATCGGCGCCCAAATCTCTTGCTGTATCCAACTTGTGCTGCTTGCCGGCCGTAGCAATAATTCGAGCATCATATATTTGATGTGCAAGTTGTATAGCAGAGGTGCCCACGCCACTGCCTGCAGCATGTATGAGTACGGTTTCTTGTTCTTGAAGCTTCCCTAACCATTCCAATGCTTGGAAAGCCGTCAAAAAGGTTTCGGGGATGGCTGCAGCTTCTTCGAAGGATAAGTTCTCCGGGATCTCCATGGCCATGTCTTCGTGGATAGTACAGTATTCAGCATACCCGCCGCCTGCCAGTAATCCAAATACTCGATCGCCGGGTTCCCATTTGGTAACCTCGGAGCCTGTTTTTTTAACCACCCCGGCCATCTCGAGTCCCAATATTTCGCTTGCGCCTTTTGGTGGAGGATAATTTCCCGTGCGTTGAAGGAGGTCGGCACGGTTTACTGCGGTAGCTGCTATTTTTACCTGAATATCACTATCCGAGAGTTCAGGATCCGGGACGGTGCCAATTTCAAGGGTGTTTTTGTCATTTTTATTGATAACCTGTATTGCTTGCATAACAGTAAAAGTTCGTTTAATTCTTTTGTGATATTAATGCTTTTGCTTGGCTGACAATCCCCCCAATAAGTTGATTCAGTTCTTCTGAAATATTCATTGCCCATAGTGGGAGAACGTAAGTAAGAGTAACAACAACAGAACGCAATAGTATATCTAAATAATTGTTCGCGGGATGAGGGATGATATATGCAATGATGAGAGAGAGAATTCCGATAAAAACGATCAGCAACATTTTCCATTGGAAGGGTTGCATGGAGAAGCGTAGCCAGACGTAAAATAATTTAAGCGTATTATAGATGATAATTGCTGTCCCGGTCCCTATCGCTGCGCCAACTATCCCGTATATTGGAATTAATAGATAATTCAAGATTACGGTAATAATAATGAGTAGTACGGTTGAATAGAGATCAAACCGGTAGTGCTTGGAGTTAAGAATAATCGCCCCGTTGATACCGGTTACCATGTCAAACATATTAGCCAGACCGATAATGACAATAACCATTGCACCTCCCGAATATTCCTTGGGCAGTATATCCATAAGATTATAGAGGCTTGCGATTACTCCGCAGAATAGTAAGCCCCCGGCCAGAACTTGGTTTAATGAAGACCGTTTATAAATCTGCTCGATAAGATCAAAATTTTGCTCTTTAAAAGCGTCAGCAATCACTGGGGATGATATTTTATAGATGGATTGTCGGGTTATAGTAATTGCCGAGCCAATATAAAATGCGATGGCATAAATGCCGGTATCATCCAGTCCTGCAAGGGAGCTGAGCATAATAATATCAATGTTGGAGACAATAATAGATGCAATACCCCCGAAAAAAGAGAACAGGCTGTAGTTCATCATCTTTTGAATGAGCGACCTGTCTAAAAAATCAAAATCGGGAATAAGTGATGCACTGGAGGTCCAGAGCATATACACAAAAAGAATGAGGAGAACAATGCCGTAGTTTAGTACAAACAGGATAACAAACTGATAAAATGTAACCCATCCCATTAAATAGATGATGAGCAACAGGGCTGTTAAAACACGAACGGCCACATCCATCAGGAATGAAGAGAGCACGGTATCATAAAGTGCCTGTACAAACTTGGTGATGACGTGAAAAAACAGAATGGAGAAAGCCAGCGGCAGTATAAACCAGTAATAGTCGACAAGAAGCTCGGAACGTTCTACAAAGTATTGGGTGATTTGTGGACGGAAGACATAGAGCCCCAATCCGAGTAGTAGAAACCCTGTGAGAGGGACAATAAGAGCTAAAAATAGAAAGCCATGATGATTTTCTTCTTCGTCTCGAAAGAAGGGGAAGAATCGAATGATTGTATTTTTGATGCCCAGGCTGCCCAACTGGGTTGAAACCATGGCCAGCGATAGTAGCACGCGGGTAAGTCCATATTGCTCGGGAGTAAGAATGTTGGGGTACATCCAGATGGTAATCACAAATCCCAAAGCTACACCTATGTAGGAGATGATTGTGTTTTGAATACTTTGCCTGAATATGACTCCCAAAACGTTATGCGTTATTTAAAAGGTGTGAGAACTTACTAATATTTTTAATTGGTTATTAAAGGAGTTGCACAGAAAATATCACAATCCAAGTTTACGTTTTAAAATATTTTTGAAAGCAGGCAGGATGTACTTCTTATCATGGATTGAAAGTTCACTAAGGTAGCTTAGTTTACCGCTTAAAATTATTTTAAAAGCTGTATATATCTCCTCGAGTGCTATTCGGATGTGAGTACTGTCGTCGTATTTATGATCTGAATATTCATTAAATGCAAAAAGCATGGTTTTTAAGGACTCGAGGTAGTTATTTAAATGCTGTGCCCGGTTGCTCAAATTACTCCAGGAATTGATATGTCCGCTTCGGTAGCAACTCATTATATCCGGGAGAGCGCCAATTTTGCCATGTTCAATAGCCAGCAGATACAGTGAGTAGTCGCCGACATAGGCATCCACAAACCAGTCTGGCATGTCTGACAGCATATTGCTGCGAAAAAAAGTGCTGTTTGTAGCGCAAAATCCGCCTCCCTTCTCAATAATTCTTTCTGGCTTGATGATTGATTGATACTCTATCTTTGGAAAGATGGATTTCTTCTGTTCGTTTTTATCAACCACATAGGCGTCATGGATAGACATAGAAATGTCTTCATCTGATTCCATGTAGTCATACTGTTTCTGCAGCTTTTGGGAATCGATCCAATAGTCATCACCATCGCAGAAAGCAATATATTTGCCCCGTGCTGCTTTCAAGGTTTCTAAAAAGTTATGTCGTCCGGTGGGATGCCCATTGATATAGCGCACATCTTCTCTGGATCGTAGAAATAGTCGAATGCTATCCTGATGTTGTTCGGCAAACTGTTTGCAAATTTGCCGCGTTCCGTCAGTTGATTCATCTTCACCAATAATAATTTCTATTGGAAAGGTTGTCTCTTGGTCAAGTGCGCTGTTCACACATTTTTTGATGAACGCTGCATGTTGATAGGTGGTAATACAAACTGATACCTGCGGGTTTATTTTATTTACCGTTTTTTCTGTTCCAAGGTATTCCATCCAAAATGTTTTTCAATTTCGAGAAATCGATCATCCGTTTTGATCTCGTTTATGATAACGGGATTAAGCTGACTTATCCATTCAAATCCGGTTTTATTTTTCCGGTACACATCATAGGGATCATCAGACGTGGAAGATGTGCTTTCTTGTAAGAATTCTTTTGTTTGCTCTTCAATGTTAAGTCCTGTGAAATTAAAAGCTTCTTTGGTGTATTTTAAGGGGGTTTCGACCAGCTCTTCATAACATAGGAGGTGAAAGCGATTGGGAAAGTCTTTTTGAAGTCGGAGAAACATCCGGGTAGCTTCGAGCCAGCGTTCATACCCATAGAAATCGTGGTTGGAAGTATTTTTTTTATCCCCGTGACGCCACTCTTTTAAAACATCCCATTCCTTATTGAATTCTTTTGGGGCATTTTGCCATGAATGGATTATTCCACAGGGATGCCGGACAATACCAATAACTTTTGTTTCTGATCGTTTCAAGAGGTTGTGAATGATATTGAGATATCGTACCTCTTTCCATACGAGATGGGTACGTTGCTGTTTGTCAAATATTGGTGTTTGGTTACCGCTTATATTCTGTTTTTGACAAACAAAATCATCATCTGTTTGTAGAAGCATTTCATGAAATTGTGCAATATCTTCCGAGCTGCTCTCAGAGTTAAGGCTTCCGTCAAATGAATAAGCAAAAATCGGCTGGTAGCGATACACTACGTTTGGAGAGCTGTTAAAAATTTGCCCAAGCCAAGAAGTTCCCGATCTGGGCACGCCGAAAATTGCTACATTCTGCATATTATACCAGATTATAGGCTGTTAAAAGATTGGTACGTATTTTTTCCGGAGCATTAAACATCATAACATCGATAATCGATAATCCGGCTACAAAATTGTTATTAAACTGTTCATACTCTTTTAGGGAGGGATCGATGAATTTTAATGTGATTCCATCTTTCTGGAACTCCTCTTTATTGTATAGCTCTTTGCCACCCGTAGGATTTATATAGGTTGTCATTTTTTCTTGTCTACAAATGTCGATAAGTCGTTCTGCTTTACCGAGGTCGGTATTTTTGTATTCTTCGGAGCTTATTTTAAATACGGTATTTAGGTTTAAGTAACTGCTGGTTTCCCGGATACTTTGCATTGCCAAATCTGCAATATAGCTACTTTCGGTGCGTAGTACATTTTCAACAATGGGAAAGACGTCATCAAAAAAAGGAGCGTTACTGTAAGAGAATTTAATTTTACGGAGAAGTTTGCCCCGCTTTTTATCAGTCATTGCATGTTTGACCTCGTTGATAAGTTTATTTTGTGAGGCGTCTTTGCATGGAATGGTGAAGTAGTTCTCCTCTCCATTTACAAGTACTTTATTCCTGTTGATCCATCCCCGCGTAATAAAATTTACATCATCATAGAAAACGAAGGTATCAACCTCATATATAAGCTGAAAATATCCTATGTAGGGGAAAAGATATGGCTGGACAATTCCGATACTCATGTTATAAACTTTTTATAAGTTTGTGCTTCAAATTCTGTCGGTCTTGGAGAAGGTCTGAGGTTTCCTTGTTTGATCGAATTTTTTGGGTCAAAAGCTCTTTAACCTTATTGAAGTAGTTATAATTGTGTTCTCCGATGGCAGGAGACCATTGTCCCTCTGTTTCTAATTGATAACCAAGTGCTTTCATCTGTTGCTTGCAAACAGATTCAACAATCGAGAGTTGTTTTTGGGAAAGGATATCTACGTAATTTTTTTTGTTTGATGAATCAATGGGCTTGTTCAGGTTCTTCCACAGCACATTTCGATTGGCTTCCTCATTATTTTGCTCATTTTGGAAACACTGTTCGTTGACATTTAAGTCCAGATACGTTAATAGTGGGGCCAGAGTCTGCTCGGTATCTGTAATAAGTTCTTCATAACTGAGCTCGTGATATGAAAGGTTATAGGCGTGGTGTAAAGCGAGGCACTTTTTTTGGTCTTCTTTCCATGATTGAGCTGCTTCATAGGCAGTGAAATAAAGCATGTTGTTTTTTAGCCAGGAGCTCACGACATCTCGTGGATCACGGTACAGAAAAACCCAGTTTATATCAGACAAGCCGGCCATCACGAGACCGCTATAATTAAACAGATGTCTTTCTTTGCATACATATCCTCCTTTGTTCTCCTCCCGGGCTTTTGTAGCATATAAGGCATCCACACTTTCAATAAAGTTCTGTGGCGTAAATTCAGAATAGATATCTTCAGCCGATGTTTTCAGGTTCCAGTTGCTGAACGGGTGATTAGCATATGTAGACAGCTTTGAAATAAGCGTAATGCTGTTTTCTCTTTTTCTGAGATCTCCAAACTTTTCGATATGAGGAGTAAAGCTGTCAAAAAATTGAGGAGAAACCGGGGCTGAGAGATTAGGATGGTTACCCAGAAGAACGCGCAGCAAGTTGCTGCCAGACCGTTCTGAATAAAGGATAAAAACTCTTTTGAGTTCCATGGTTTAACTGTTTTTTATGATCTTGCAGATTCTTTCAATGGTCTGTTCAGATAGTTCATGATAAAAGGGAAGACATAAAATCCGTTTAGAAATTCGATTTGCAACAGGAGTGGTGTTCTTTTTATCCACATAATCGAGCTCAGAAAGCAAGGGAAAGAAGTACCGGCGCGTTTGAATATTTGCTTCGGCTAACTTTTTCTGAGCTCTGGTAACTTCTTTTTCACTATTGAACAAAACCGGGTAATAAGAAAAGTTGTATTCCGTGTGAGATTGTATGGTAGGCTTGCTAACATCAACCTCTTTTAAATAGTGGTCATAAATCCCACTTAGCTTTTTGCGTTGGGCAAGTACCGAATCAATATACTGAAGGTTGACCAAACCCATAGCTGCATGCAGTTCAGAACTTTTGCCGTTGATGCCGACGCCGGTAAAGTTATTTAGTCCATCGTGACCAAAATTTCGCATAAGGTTTATTTTTCGTTGCAAATCGGGATCATCAGTTACAATCGCGCCCCCTTCTACGGTGTGAAAAAGTTTTGTGGCATGGAAACTGCATGTGCTGATATCTCCATAATTAAAGATGGATTTCCCCTTGTATTTTGTCCCGAAACAATGCGCAGCATCATAAATAACTTTAAGGTCATGTCGGTTTGCAATAGTTTGTATTTCTTCAATATCACAAGGATTTCCATAAACATGAGTCGCTATAATAGCTGATGTTTTCGGAGTAATTGCCTCTTCAATTTTTTGGGGATTCAAATTGAAGGTATCTGGATGGATGTCAACAAAAACAGGAGTATTATTTTCCCAAACAATACTGCTTGTGGTTGCTACATACGAAAAGGGTGTTGTAATGATTTCACCTTCCAGGTTCAGTGCTTTCATGGCAATTTGAAGTGCAACGGTACCATTACTGACTAAGCTGAGTTCTTTGACTCCAAGGTAGTCTATTAGCTTATCTTCTAACTCCTGTACTAAAGGCCCGTTATTTGTGAGCCAGTTACGATCCCAAATATCGTCCAGGAAAGACTCGTATTCCTCCTGGGGAGGCAAAAAAGGTTGTGTGACAGGTATTTTATCTTCCATTTAATACATTTTTGATAAGCTAAACGCTCATCAAGATTTGTTAGAATGCTTGTTATAATTATCATCTACGTTTATACCCAAAAAATCGCCCAGCTTTTGCCACTTATCCGGATCCTTAAGTTGAGCTGTAAAAAGCCTTTCTGGGTTTGAGTCTTCGAAAAAAGTAATAACCTCACTATTGTAGTTCTCATAAATCGTTGTGTAGTGATTTCTTTTACCTCTTAGACTCATAAGATTATCGCTTTCATTTAGTGCCGGATGAAAGTCATCGTCATTTTCAAGTCTTTTGTAGAATTCCGGTAATCGATTATATACTTGACAGTGACGAAAAGTGTTTCCCGGGGTTTTTCCGTCAGTGTGCCTGATCATTGAATCGAACCATTCGTCACTATCCCGCTGAAATAAAATAAATTTACTGTTGGGAAACTGGTGAAATAGCTTTTTAAACATGCCGGGGTGGTACCATGGTGAATCTTCAAAGGCGTTATAGGCATTAAAAGCAGCAGAGTTAAAAATAGCCTTATAATTGCCAGTCGAGTAATAATAGGGCCAATTATAATACTTTGAAACTGGCCATCCGGCAACCGAATAGCCGTGGTCAGCTAAGAAGTCACCCGTTGAAGTCGTACCGGTTCGTTGCATAGATATACAGAAAACGCGGTCTTTGGAAGGTTTGATAAGATTATTGAGTATTCTCCTTGCAAATATCTTTGTCCCCGTAGGAAAATAATTTGCTAATTTCTTTATCATAAAAAATTCATTGTAGGGAGAAGTATCTATGTGTCAGTATTAAAGATAATCCCCAGGAGTTTTAAAACGAATATGATGGAAATAAGTTGAATATTAAGGCTTCTTTCTCCTTAATCAAGTCGATATTATCCTGTGAATAATACTCCCTGTACGAAAAGTCATCTCGGCTGGTATTAACTTTATTGTGTTCGTAGATCACCTGAAGTCTTTCTTCGGACCATCCAAACTGTTTTAGATACTGGAAAAGATCATCACGCAGATTTTCTTGGTAAAGGAAGTCGGCATCGTAAAAATGGCTTTCATCCAACTCGTCAATACTGTTGATAGAGGATAGCAACTCCAAATAATTTTTTCCGAAAAGCTTGATATAGTATAGACTGTATATGCCGATATCCAGTGTGATATTATTTTTTTGTTTGGTGTTTTCGAGATTGTAATTCAACACCAAATCAAGATATTCAGAGAAGTCAAGGTTAGGGAAGTTGGGAAAAAACTGTTTGAGCTTTTCTTCTTTTAAAACCGGATTCCTTTTCCACCAGCCAAATTTGTATTGAGATACATATCGGTCAAATGGATTTCGTATGGTGCTTACAATAGGTTTGTGTTGATGCTTCGTTGGGATTTCGTCACATCCTTGGTGCTGGGTCTTAATTTTTTCTCCGGTGTAGGCCAGCGCTTTTGACATGTATTTTTTAGAATAGTTTGTACGTTCTCTGTCGAAGAGGTAATAAAAGTAGTCTGCCATTTTTTTATTCCCAGTTTTATCGGATCTGCCATCATATATATTTTTTAGGCACTGGGTGACAAATGACCCGGCATTTTTCGGGAAATGAATAAAGACAAAGTCATTGGTTAAAATCATTATCAGGCAAGTTAGTATATGTCTGAACTGATAAAAAGAATTGAATTTATTTGCTAACTGAAAGGTAGCCTTCTATGATCCATTTCCGAAACTTGATAAGCATTACAGCCTTTGAGGGTTGAAAAGTTAGTGAATAAGGCAGAAATAAACCCAGCGTTACTATCATTTTGAAAACTTCGCTCGAACCTTTTAGGAGTTTGTCGGCCATGGCTTTGTCCTGCAACTGTAAAGCAATACTTTGACCTAAGCCAATGGATTGTCTTTTAATGTACTCTTTTGTGAGCCGTTGCTTATCAACTCGGTGATACAGCGTTGCCTTGGGCACATAATAGATATCGGTATTTGTCTTTTTCAGGCGTCGGAAGAACTCTTTCTCTTCGCTGGCTTTTAATTGATTTCCCTTGCGACCGAGTTCCGTGTCAAAAAAGCCGTGTTCCTCAAAAATGGACTGCTTAAATGCCATATTGCCGCCAAAGGGATAATGTTGTCGCTTATATGTTGTAATGTTATCTCCCAAATCGTGGTGTCCCAGCAATGGCAGTAGAAAGTGGGACATCCAATCGGGACGTGGATCGTCAAACTGTACCTCAATTCTGCCTCCGGCGCATTGTGCGTTGGGATGATTATCAAAAAATTGGAGCCAGTTGTTGATAAAGTCTATATCAGTCGAGATATCATCATCGAGAAAAGTGATTATTGGGCTTTTTGCCTCGCTGATGCCGCGGTTGCGTGCAAATGAAAGTCCTTGCTGCGATTCTTTTACGTACCGGATATTGTAATTCGGATAATCATCAATAAATTGGCGAACAACAGCCGGCGTTTGATCTGTCGAATTATTGTCGACAATCAAAAGCTCAAAACGATTGGGATCGGCCTTGTTTTCTACAAGAGATTGAAGGGTATCTTGTAGATATTGTGCCCGGTTATAGGTACATATCACAAAAGAAATGCCGGACGCGTTTGCCATAACTTTTTATGCTTGATCCTGTTTTCGAAAGGATTGAACAACTATTGTGATTCCCAATATATATAGCACAATATGTCCCGCCCAGGCAATGCGTCCGCCCCAAATGTTTGATGTCGGCTCAAATGTTAATCGCACTGTGTGTTCACCAGCCGGAACCTCCAACCCACGTAATACAAAATTGGTTTTGTGAATTTCCGTAGGTTTACCATCAATGGTCGCTTCCCATCCAGTGGGGTAGTAGATTTCACTCAGTACCAGAAACTGTTCTTTTTCGGATGAGGTATTGAGCGTAATTTCATTGCCCTTATATTTTTCTATAGTAATCCGGGCGGTGGTATCAATGGATGTGTTGATCGCCTCGTCAGTCTCTACTATAGCCGTTGTGGAAGGATTAAAATCAGCTGATGGTTTCATACGGTCAACAGCTTGTTGTGCGGAGCCAACGGTTGAGACTGAATCTACAAAAAAGGCTTTGGGAAGCACATCATCATTGCGGTACACCCGCTGGTTGTTTTGATTTAAAACCTGCGTATATCCATTAAAGGGGATTTGCTGCTGAATAGTGAGGTATTTTGTATTCAACATATCCAGTACAGCGTGGTTGAATCCTGTTTGGTTGTCCATTAGCAAGTGGTCAATCAGATCCTGATAGTGTGCCAGTTTTGCTCCGGAATATCCGCCAATTGTTGGATAAAAGTATGATGGGATGGCGTTATTAAATGGATTGCGATTTAATGGGAATACGCGATAGGGATAACCATCTCCGGAATCAATATTCTGCATAATGAAGTTGTCGGCCGGGGTTTGTTGTCGCTGGATCATTTGTTCGGCTTCCAAGTTATCCGACGCCATTTTGTCTTCGTCAACGTATCGGCTGTCAACGCTTAGCATATCGTAAGCTGTAAGAACCAGTAAGCCAATGAGCAGATATCCCTTACTGACTTTTCTCTTTATAAATCCAACTATAAGCCCTCCTGCAAGTAATGTTAAAATAATATATCGGGTGGCGTCACTGCTGGCCATCTCTTTGCGATCAGGCTTTAACCGTGTGTTCATAAAGTTCTGAACACGTTGTTGAACCTGAGGATTATCGGGTGATACATTATTCTGTTGTGCAACCTGTTGGGCATATCGTTGGAATTCTCCAGGTTTTTCAAATGAAAGCAGGGCATTGCTGCCGAAGGCAAAGATTACACCCAGTCCGATAGCGATACCCAGCGGAGTATATAACTCCTTCAGGGATTTCTGTTTGTCTTTGGCGATGTTAAACAGAGCCTCAATGCCGTATACGGCTACTACTGAATAGCAGAAAACCGTGGCGATAAGCCAGGTTTCGGGCACACGGAATTTGTCAAAATAGGGGATATAGTTGAATGCAAATTCATTAAAGGCCGGCAGGTTGTGCCCCAGTGAAAACAGAAGAGTCAGGGAGCCAACGCCAAAGAAGAGGTATTTGATTTTCTTGCGATAGGCAAACAGCCCTATTAAAGCTAAGACAAAAGCAATTGCCCCAAAGTAATGGGGACCGCTGGTAAACGACTTTGGGCCCCAATACGCTTCTCCGGATGATCCTCCGTAAAGTCCCGGGATGATGAGTGTTAACAATTCCCCGACACCCTGCGACCAGCTAAAGGCATATTCGAGTGTCAGTCCGTCACTTCCTCCTGAGGATGCAAGCGTGGAGCCGCCTCGGGTACTGTATTGTGAATATTCGTAGAGTCGCCAGTATAGATCGATGCTTGCAATGATTCCCAGAACACCCGCTCCAAAGGCGATACCGGTACGTTGTGCCCAATCCCATAATTCTTCTTTTTTGTATGCCAGCCAACTATCATACATCCACCAAAAGCCCAGTAGGTATAAAAAGTAATAAGTTATTTGAGGATGGTTAGCTCGAAGCTGTAGCGTCACAGCCAGTGCAAAAGTAAAAAAGGCTAATAATTTTTTTTGGGATCTGGAGATCAGATAATAGCCGACGAACATCCATGGGACGAAAGCAAAGGCCATAAACTTAGCATAATGGCCGGCTTCGATAACGATGGGCAGGTAAGTTGTAAAGCCCATAAGGATAGCTCCTATGGCTGCCGAAAACGGACGAACTTTTTGAACGACAAAAAAGACATAGGCGCCGCTTAGTAGGATCCAAAAGAAAGCCAGTGGGTGGGCTTGCCCCCCCATCCATTTGAAGAAAGAATCAATGCTGGGCGGGGGCGGAGGATTATGAATAACAGTTGAAGGCATTCCTGAAAACATGTTGGATGCCCAAAGCGGATGATCACCATAGGTATCAACATGTTCGATGACAGATTCTGCTCCGGCTCGCCACTGAAGAACATCGTTGCCCAAAAATTGTTTATCGCCAAAGAATATGGCTGAGTACAAAAGTAGGGGCAGGACAAAAAGTATAGCCAGCGAAATCCAATGTTTCTTGTTGGCTGATAGTTTTGAAATAAAATCTTCTTTTAGTGAGTGGGGCTGCTTTTTTTTTGAACTCAAGACAATGGAATTAGTGCAATTTAAAAATATGTCATCCTGTATTTCTTTCAGGATCTAAGTTTTGTAGTACCTTCAGATACTGTTCCTGAATATTTGGAACAGCATGACATTATTAATATTACTCAATTACGCGCGGCACGCGGAAGTAATCGGTGTCAGCGTCGGGGGCGTTTTTAAGAGCATCTTCGTGAGAAAGCGGTTCTTTTGCTTTGTCATCACGCAGCCGATATTCCAGGTCAATGACATGTTCGAGTGGTTCCAGATCCGAAGTGTCAAGCTCTTCGAGCGTTGTCATATAGTCAAGAATCTGGTTCATGTCACTTACCAACGATTTTGTTTCTTCTTCGCTCAGTTGTAGCCGCGCCAGATCGGCAACGTAGTTCACATCCTTTTTTGTTACTGACATGTAGTTTAATTTAGTAATTATAAATAGCAATTAAGTTAAGAAAACAGCAGCTAAGTTTACAATTCTTTCAAGGCTTCTGGAAACGATGTTTTATTATTAACTGCTGTGGATAGTTACTTCAATAATTGGCATTTTACGGTTTAAATGAAATAATACAGGATGATAAAAAAGAAAGTTACTATTGTGAATGATGCCGGTTTGCATGCGCGACCTGCAGCCGCATTAGTGAAATTAGCATCTAAATTTGAATCTGATTTTTACATCCATTTGTATGGATATAAAGTAAACGGAAAGAGTATTCTTGGGGTCATGACTCTTGCTGCTGAAAAGGGTGCAGAACTCGAGCTGGAGCTTGACGGACCTGATGAGGAAGAGGCTACGGAAGCCATTACCGAACTTATAGCGGATGGATTTGGTGAAGTCTACGAGGATGGAAATGAGTAATCAGGTAAATAATACGGAGATGTATATCACGGGGGCACCTGCCTGTCCCGGTATTGTGATTGGTAATACGAGCCTCTATCAACGTGCACGTCCACATGTTTCTGATACACAAATTACTGATGATGAGACCGAAGTTCATATCCATAAATTCTATGAAGCTCTTGACATAGCTGAGGAGGAACTTGAGGCTTTGCTGGAAAATACAGATATGGAAGATCTGGCTGATCTCATTGAAATGCAGATTGCCATTTTAAAAGATCCCGAACTGCACAATAGGATAGAGCAAGAAATTTCGGCAAATAATAAACCTGTTGATGCAGCAATAGAAAGTATCTTTCGAAATTATCTGCAGGTGATTAGCGAAAATCACGGAGAGACGTTCCAGAATAAATCTGTGGATATTTCTGATATTCGTGACCGACTATTGCAAATTATTCATAATAAAAGGGATGATATTAAGGAGGGGGCCATCCTGGTAGCCCGGGAGCTGAGTCCACGAGAGGTTATTTCATTTTCTAATCGTAATATTAAAGGATTAATTACTGATCGGGGCGGGGCCACTTCGCATGCAGCAATTATTGCCCGGTCGATGAACATCCCAACAGTAGTAGGAACTCAAAGGGCGACCGAAGTTATCAATTCTGATGATGAAGTTGTACTTGACGGACGCAATGGGGAAGTGGTTGTTCATCCCAAAGATGAAACACGAGAAAAATATAAAAGTCTGATTGAACAGCAGTTTAAAAGGCAGGCTGATTTTGAATCCCTATGCAAGAAGCCCAATGAAACTTCTGATGGGAAAACTTTTTCATTGCAGGCTAATATTGAGTTTGCCGAAGAGCTGAGTATTGCCAATAAGTATCAGGCTGAAGGGGTGGGATTGCTACGGACAGAATCTATTTATCTGAGCCGAAAACATTTTCAAAACATCCCTCAGCAGGTAGCTTTTTATAAGTCTATTCTTGAGTTAACTACTCCTCATCAGGTGACAATACGTTTGTTTGATGTGGGCGGGGATAAGTTTTTTGGGGATGAAGGAAAGGAACAGAATCCTTTTCTTGGCTGGCGCGGAATCCGGATGTTATTAGAGCAGCCAGAATTATTAAAGAATCAGTTGCGAGCTATTATTAAAACATCAGAAGACTTTTTTGGACGCATCCGCATCTTAGTGCCGATGGTTTCAACGATTGATGAGATTCGCAAGCTTAAAGATATTATTAGTGAGGTTCAGAACGAATTACTGAATGAGGGAATTGATATTGACAAAGATATCCCTCTTGGATTAATGATAGAGGTGCCGAGTGTAGCCCTGAAAGCTGACCTTTTTGCCCGTCATGCCGACTTTCTAAGTATTGGTACCAATGATCTCACACAGTACGTTCTGGCAGTAGATCGGGGCAATGAGCGGATATCGAATTTATATGATCAGCGTCATCCGGCTATTTGGCGGTTAATAAAAGAAGTCGCCGAAGCCGGTGAATGTAATGGTGTACCGGTAAGCGTATGTGGAGAGCTGGCTTCGGATCCCATTGCAGCGAGTTGCTTAATGGGACTTGGAATTAATACGTTGAGTATGAATGCAGTAGTATTACCATCGGTAAAACAGGTGTTGCGATCAAATTCTTATATTGAAATGCAGCAGCTGGCTGAAAAGGTGTTGGCTGCAGAAACGATGGATGATATTGATAATATATTTTCAAATTGGGAGACAAAGGAATAAGCATATATGAATTTGGAGGATATTAAATCGATTGATACCCAAAATATGTGGGAATTCTTAACGACCTTCCCCGAGCAGTGGAAAGAAGCGGTGGAGAGCACGAAGAATATTGAGTTGACTATTAATAAGGGTGATATTTCCAATATATGTTTTGCGGGAATGGGAGGTTCTGCTATGGGGGCCGATCTTATTCGTTCGTTCTGCTACGAGAGTAGTCCCTATCCAGTTAAGGTTGTGCGACATTATGAAATACCAAACTGGATTGATGAAAATACTCTGTTTATTGCATGTAGCTTTTCTGGGAATACGGAAGAGACGCTCACGGCATTAACAGCTGCGCGTGAAAAGGGAGCACAAACTATTGCTGTTACAGCGGGTGGTGAACTGATGGTTAAGGCAGCAAAAGAAGAGTTTGATTACATCAAAATCCCCGGGGGAATGCCCCCTCGTGCGGCACTTGGATATAGTTTTGTACCGCTCTATCGAATTTTTCAGTATCTGGGAATAGTCGAGGAACGAGATGGGGCTTTGAAAGATACCGCCCGGCTTTTATCGGAGCAGAATGATTTGTTTTCAAATCCCCAGGATAACGAGGCACTTAATTTAGCAGAAGAAATTAATGATACGCTGCCGATTGTTTATTCTGATGCTACGATGATGGAGTCAGTGAATCTGCGGTGGCGCAATCAGTTTGCAGAAAATGCTAAAACACTGGCTTATGGCAATACGCTTCCTGAAATGAATCATAATGAAATTGTTGGTTGGGAACGTATCGTACATTTAACCGGCCGCTTGTCGGTGATCCTGTTGATTGATAAGGAGGATAATCCGAGAGTGCAACGAAGAATGGAAATAGTAGAAGAGCTGGTTGAAGATCAAACTGCTTCGCTTCATGTTTTAAAGACAAGGGGACAAACACGCCTTACACGCATGTTTTCACTTATTCAACTGGCTGATTGGACCAGCTTCTACCTTGCTATTGTGAGTAATGTTGATCCTACGCCCATTGCCAAAATAGATTTATTGAAAAGTAAGTTAGCCTGAACGTAATATTTAATCTTTAATCTTTAGTCTTTTAGAACGTTGAGTTCAATATTTGATCAATCTGTATTTCTACAACACTTGAATACCCAATGGTTGGGACACAGCATTCGTTACTTTGAAGAGTTAGAGTCAACAAATACCTACCTAAAAAAGTTATCACTGCAAGAAATAGAACATGGTCAGATTTGCCTAACGGATCATCAAACCCGCGGAAGGGGACAATATGAGCGGAAATGGGAATCAGAAAAAGGACAAAATTTAACATTCTCTCTTGTGTTAACACCGGCCGATACGGGGCGTTTTCATGTGCTGACGTTAGCATGTGCCTTAGCAATCGTTGAGAAGCTAAATGAGTTTTTAAATGCATCCTGTGCTGCTATAAAATGGCCTAATGATATTATCCTGAACGATAAAAAAACGGCCGGTATCTTGACAGAGACCGTTTTTACCGGTAATTCATTTGATCGTTTAATTCTTGGGATTGGTTTGAATATGAATCAACAAAAGTTTTCTGACGAGTTGGATGATATCGCAACTTCTGTTTCCCTGGAGAAGGGAGAGCTTATAAATCGCGAACAATTTTTGGCCGACTTGCTAAATCGTATTGAGTATAAGTATACCACCTGGGAGCAGCAGCAATCATCATTAATAAAAACGATTAATCGAAATATTATTGGCTACGGGCAATGGGTGGGGCTTAAAATAGATGATGAGTTACAAGATGAATTATTTAAGTTGCTCGGTATTGATGAGAACGGCGCATTACTGATGTTAAACAGGGATGGCGGAATAGATTCATTTTCTTATGAGCAGATCCAACTTGTCACAAATTGAGCAGGCTGTTAAGGAATCGATAGATTCCGTTTTTGCTGGTTCAGTTCCTACTTTAGTTATAGCCGTTAGCGGTGGCGTGGATTCGATGAGTCTGCTCCATAGCATGCACAGCCTCAATATTCCGGGCATTGTTGCACATGTAAACTATCAGAAAAGAGGAGCAGCATCCGATAAAGATGCTGAGCTTGTAGCTGAAAAAGCGGAGGATTGGGGATTCCAATTTGAGCTTAAAAAAACGGATCCCAATGAAGCTAAGGGACAAAACTTTCAACAGTGGGCTCGCGAGGTCCGGTATCATTTTTTTAGAGATTTGACTGAGAATTATGGGGCCGACGGAATTGCATTGGCTCATCACAGAGATGATCAGATAGAAACGATATTACAAAAACTTTTCCGTGGGGCGGGCATGGCCAGTTGGAGTGGAATGGAGGTCTGGGACGGAGAACTTTTTCGGCCGTTGTTATCTGTCTCACGTCTGCAGATTGAACAATATGCAGAGCAAAAAGGAATACCATTTCGAACTGACGAATCAAATTTAGAAAATGATTTTGCCCGAAATTTCTTGCGCAACGAATGGACAGATAGATTATCTGAATTTTTCCCGGGATGGAAAGACAATGTCCTTAGCATAGGAGAGGAGGCGAGGAATTATGAAGAGGCACTGAAATGGATTGCAAATCAGATATCAGAAGATAATGGTCTTAATAAAAAGGCGTTTGATCAATTACAACCGGGTTTACAGCGTGCCTTAGTATTGTTTTTGGTTAAGAAACAAAAACCGGGTATCCAGATATCGGAAGCGAATTTGCATCGCGTAAGTGAGCTTAAAAAGCTGCAAACGGGTAAAAAAATTGGACTCACTTCAGAATTTTCGGTTTTCCGAGATCGTGACCACTATGTAATTACTCAAACCCAAGAAGATGCTTTTGGCCCTCAAACATTTACACGAAGTAAGTTGGAGCACTCTAAAGTAGAGGCTGGAAATCATGAATTGACGATAGAACAATTTTCCTCTCCCGATTTGAGCAAGGCTCTATTTATGGATGCCGATAAAATATCTTGGCCCATCACGTTGCGCGAATGGGAAGATGGGGATCGGATGCAGCCATTGGGGATGCAGGGGCACCAAACCGTTGCAGAACACTTGACGAACCGAAAAGTAAGTGCTGTTGATAAGGAGAAAGTGCTTGTCATAGAATCTTTTGAAGAATCGATCTGTGCTCTTATCTTTCCGCCAATTAAAAATCAGTCATCCCCGGGCACTATTTCGGAGCAGGTTAAGTGTGATTCCGAAACGAAATGGTGCCTTAAAATAAAGTAATTAGTTCAATACATGTCACTATACACTCCCGAAACCGTTAGTTGTAACGGAGAAACATTCAGCATATATCTTACCCAGCAAGAACTTGAAGAACGAGTGGCGGAATTAGGGGATGAACTTTCGTCTAAGTATGAGGGCAAGAATCCTATTTTTATTGGGGTGCTTAACGGAGCATATATTTTTCTGTCGGATCTGATGCGCCAGGTGGACATATCCTGCGAGGTCGATTTTTTGAAGCTCAGCAGTTATGGAGATGAAAAAGTATCGTCGGGAGAAGTAACTGACCTTAAAGATATTGATGCTGATATCGAAGGTCGCCATGTAATATTGGTCGAAGATATTGTGGATACCGGGCTGTCGATGAATTATCTGGTGGATAAGTTACAGAAGAAAAATCCTGAATCTATTGCAACAGTAACGCTTTTGCACAAAACGGAAGCAACACACCACGATGTGCAGCTCGATTATGTGGGATTTAAAATTCCAACGCTTTTTGTGTTGGGATATGGGTTAGATTATGCCCAAGAGGGACGAAATTTAGCGCAAATATATATCCTTGATAGTGACACAGAGGAATAAACTATATTTCATAAAAAGAAATATAAGTTAGCTATTGATAAAATTTACTAAGCCGCTTATATTTGCGACTCTTTATTGGAGAGGTGGCTGAGCGGTCGAAAGCGCTCCCCTGCTAAGGGAGTATACCCCCATACGGGGTATCGAGGGTTCGAATCCCTCCCTCTCCGCTCAACTATGCTAAGGCTTCGTTGAGCAGGCTCGGATTAAGCTTGCTGGACGGAGCCTTTTTTATTGGATATCAATAATGAATAGCAGAGTGATTCTTTGTGCCGGTTTAATTATTCCCCGTGCAGTGTAACTACAAGCTTTCGTTTTCCTCCATTGTTTCGGTGCTCACAAAGAAAAATTCCCTGCCAGGTTCCGAAGTTTAATTTTCCGTTAGTGATAGGAATACTAAGGGAATGTCCCAACATTGAGCTTTTTATATGCGAAGTCATATCATCGGGCCCCTCGACCGTATGCTCATAAATTGAGGTATCCTCGGGAACCATTCGTTTAAAATGAGTAGCAAAATCACGCCTTACTGCGGGATCAGCATTTTCGTTTATTGTAATACTGGCACTGGTATGTTGGATAAAGATGTGGGCGATACCTTTGTTTATTTCCTCAATTTTAGGGATTTCTTCTAACACTTCATCCGTGATGATATGAAAGCCCCGTGACTTCGCCGAAAGCGTAACTTCTGTTTGATACCACATTGGAATTTAGAATTAGGAATTGAGAATTTAAACGAAATAACGTTTTCAACAGCGCTGGTTTTTGGGAGTAATCACCCACGGTAATTTATTTGCGATCTTATGCCTAACTTCTGCTTATTATTCATTATACCTAACCGAACAATCCTTGAATATTTCCACCATCGTGACTGATGGTCTGACCGGTAACATAAGAAGCATGTGGAGACAAAATCCAGCCTGCCAGTGAAGCCAACTCTTTTCCTTTTCCAAATCGACCTACCGGGATAGAAGCTTCCATTTCTTCACGAATTTCTTCCATAGATTTGTCGGATTCATCTGCAGCCTTTTTAATAACTCGCTCTATAGCTGGCGTATCGTGTGATCCGGGTGCGAGCACATTAACTGTAACTCCTTGTTTGGCAATTTCTTGAGATAACGATTTGGCAAATCCCACCATGCCGGCGCGAAATGAGTTGCTGAGAACCAGCGAAGGGATAGGTTGTTTTACAGACTGGCTTTCTACAAATAGAATGCGCCCATACTCTTTAGATGTAAAATAGGAAACCAATCGTAGCACCAGTTCAATTTTCCAGCGCATGACATTTTCATAAGCTTCATCCCAATCATATATAGCTGTCTCGAGCGGACTTAGGGCAGGAGGGCCTCCGGCATTAATGACGACGCCATGGAGCTGATTATTACCAATAGCGGCTTCAATTTTATTGTGGGTATCATCATCTGTTAAGTCACCTGCCACGATATCAACGCGCTCATCATACGATTCTTTGAGCTCATTAAGTTTTCTTTCACGACGGGCGACGGCAATAACGCTTGCTCCCTCATCCAGTAAAAGTTTTGCAATAGCACGTCCAAATCCACTGCTTGCACCGCAAACAATAAAGCGCTGATTGTCAATGTTTAAATCCATATCAGTATCAAATCAATAATTTCTATTTAGTAATAACGACTATTAAGGTAATTGTTCAATACCATTGATGCTAAAATTGAACTTTTGATGACCAAAGGAAAATCAGGTAAAGTCAAAGTCTTCAAAATGTATGTTATTATCCGATATTTGAAGTTTCTGGAATTCCTTTAATAGCGACCGCCTCATTTCTTTGGGACCACAAATTAAGATTTCTTTTCCGTTGTAATTTTGAATCTCTTTAGCGGATAAAAACCCTTCCTGATCAGCACAAGTTAATTTAAATGAAAAGCCTGGCAGTTTATTTTCCAGTTCCTTGAATTTCTCAATATAAATGGCTTCTTCTTTACTATTAACGCAGTAATATAGTTCTGCATCAAATGTAGATGAAGGGGATTCCTCAAGTAGGTCGTTTATCCAGCTGACAAATGGAGCAATTCCTACACCGCCGGCAATCCAAATCTGCGGATGGTTGTGATTTTTATAATCAAATCGACCATAAGGCCCCTCAATTAAAGCTTTAGTATCGGGTTTAAGTGTTTGATAAAGGTGAGTGGTATAATCTCCCAGTGCTTTAACAATAATGTTTATGTTCTCATTTGTAGTGGCACTACAGATAGTAAAAGGGTGAGCTTCGTTACTGATAGAGGGATCCTGATAGCTAAAGAAACAAAACTGTCCGGGAGTAAACGAAAGTTTTTCAGCGTTAGGCGCCAGGGTTATTTCGAAAACCTTTTCGTTAAGTTTATCTACCTTTCTGACGGTGTAAGACTTTCTATCTGCAAGCCATGAAAAGAAGACAGCTTTATATAAAAAGCTGACGACACCGATAAGCGAAAAAAGTCCTAAATAGAGGGTCAGTACTAAATTGGCACTGACTAACTCATCCAGTAGAAAAAAGTGAGCAACGAATAACAGGAAAACGATACCTGTAAGTTTGTGAGTCAACTTCCATTTGTCATAGGGTATTTTAATTACTAACGTGAATATCATTAGTAAGAAAAATCCCAGTAGTGCCCAGCTACCAAGGTCAATTGCCAATCGGCGATGGGTAGGAAGCACATATTGCAAGGCTTTGCTGATATCCTGTGGAATCCATCGGGCTGCTAAGGCTATAGGATGATATAGAATCAGGAAAAATGCAATTTTCCCTATGGTGTGATGCGTTTGATAAACTTTATCTAAACCACCAAACAGATCTTCAATCCAAGTCATCCGGGTAGATAGCACAAGAGAGATTGCATAGAGAACAAAGCCCATAACACCTGATATCTGACTTGTATAGATAAGCCAAGGCTTCAGGTTATGTCGAAAGGTTGTTTCAGGATAGGAGATAAGCCAAAGAGGTATTGCCAGGATGGTAATGCCGAATATTAAACTTATTGCTAATTTTCTCTTCTGGTTCATTATATAATATCAGTTGGCTTTGGTTGCTTGCTAAACACAATGTAGGTTAGGGGTAGTTGTCAGTCAACCAGTTAAATAGGAAGGCATCGATTTAAAAGAATAAAATTTTCAGATAAGGAATTACGCAAATAAAGCCGTATCTTTGCTGGCTAAATTTTATAGGATTGTCGGCACCCATAACCACGCACTTCTGTGTTATTCAAATAAAAATACAGGATGATATTCCAACATTTGAGTGGTTTATGAGGCATTCAATCCGATTTTAATCAATACAGTTTATGTACAAGGATATCAGAAATATCGCGATTATTGCTCACGTTGACCACGGTAAAACTACGCTGGTTGACGAAATGTTGAAACAGAGCGGAACGTTTCACGAGCACGAAGAAGTGGCCGAGCGCGTAATGGACTCGGGCGATCTTGAAAAGGAAAAAGGAATTACTATTAGCTCAAAGAACACTGCCGTTAAGTGGGGGGATACCAAGATAAATATTGTTGATACCCCCGGACACGCTGATTTTGGCGGAGAAGTCGAACGTATTCTTAAAATGGTTAATGGCGTCATTATTTTGGTAGATGCCGCCGAGGGTCCGCTGCCACAGACTAAGTTTGTGCTTCGTAAATCGCTGCAGTTGGGATATGAACCCATCGTTGTTATCAACAAGATTGATCGCAAGGATGCACGTCCCGATGAGGTATTGAATGAGATTTTTGACCTCTTCGTGATGCTCGATGCCACCAATGAACAGCTCGATTTTCCTATTATTTATGCTGAAGGCATCAACGGCATTGCAAAAAATGAGCTTGAAGACGATAACGAAGATTTGAGTCCGCTTTTTGAACAGATTATTGAAACTATTCCTGCCCCTGAACAGGTTATGGATGCTCCTTTTAAGATGTTAGTGAGCAGTATGGATTGGAGCGACTATGTGGGCCGTATTGCTATTGGGCGCGTGGAGCAGGGAACTATTGAGCAGGGACAACAGATTGCGCTGCTCGATCGTGATGGGAGTCTCAAAGAGAAAGCCAAGGCGACAAAGCTTTATACCTTTAATGGATTAAAACGTGAACCCGTTGAAAAAGCGATAGCCGGAGATATCTTTGCGCTGGCCGGGTACGAAAAGGTCGATATTGGTGATACCCTGACGGCGACCACTGACATGACTGCATTGGATTACTATGATATTGACCAGCCGACAATGGCTATGTTTTTCCGCGTGAATGATTCGCCATTCGCAGGATTGGAAGGAGATTATGTGACGTCCAATCAAATTAAAGACCGACTGATGCGAGAAACTCGTACTAATGTTTCTATTGAAGTGGAACAGACTGAAGACCCGGATATTTATAAAGTTTCCGGACGCGGGGAGCTTCAGTTGGCTATTCTCATTGAGACGATGCGGCGTGAGGGATATGAGTTTTCAGTATCTCGTCCCGAGGTGCTCTTTAAGGAAATTGATGGCCAAAAGCATGAACCTTTTGAAGAGGTGGTTGTAGATGTTCACGAAGATTATAGCAATCGGGTGATCGACAATCTGCAGAAACGGAAAGGAATTATGACATCAATGACGAAGGAAGGGGAGAATAATCGCCTTGTTTTTAAAGTGCCTTCTCGGGGATTAATTGGGTTCCGTGGCGAAATGCTTACCGAAACGCGCGGCACCGGTATAATGCATCAACAGTTTGATGCTTATGAGCCGTTTGCCGGCAAAATTCCGGGACGTAACAGCGGAACGTTAATAGCATTGGAAAAAGGAGAAGTAACCAGTTATGCTCTTGAAGGATTGCAAGATCGAGGTACGTTTCTGGTTGAGCCCGGAGACAAAGTATATGAGGGACAGGTAGTTGGCATCAATAATCGTTCTGACGATTTGGTCGTTAATGTAGTCAAGAAGAAAAACCTTACGAATCACCGTGCTACTCAAAGTGCTGATGAGGTGAAAATTGCTCCCGCTAAGAAGATGAGCCTGGAGCAGTGCATAGAGTTTATCGATGATGATGAGCTACTGGAGGTAACCCCCAAAAGCTTGCGCATTCGCAAAAAATACCTCGACTTTAACGAGCGGAAACGTGCTAAGAAGCAAAAAGAATTTGCATAAATAGCTTTGAAGCTTATATCGCTTCGATGTAGAGTGTGATGTGTTATTATTTTTATTGGTAATGCTAAAGTAATGCCGGATCAAAAAGGAAATACTGAAAAGCAACTGGCTGTATTTCTCGATAGTAAATTCCGTGTATCCGGCACCAACATCCGTTTTGGTATTGACCCAATACTTGGACTCATCCCTGGAGCGGGAGATGTACTTGCGGGTTTAATTTCTCTCTATTTCTTGATACAGGCTGCCATGTACGGAGGCAAAGCGTCAGTATTAAGCCGAATGTTTTTAAACATCCTGTTGGATGTACTTATTGGATCGGTTCCGATACTGGGAGAAGCTTTCGACGTTTATTGGAAAGCAAATCTTCGAAATGCCCGCATACTGGATGAGCTGCAACAAAATCCTCAGAAAACAACCCGCGAAAGCCGGCTTTGGATCTGGTTTATCGTAGCGCAATTTGTAGGTATTATCATCAGTATTACCTTGCTCGTAGGTTGGGCCATTGCTGAACTGATAGGACTAATTTTTTAGAAGTGGTTATCTGAACTAATAATCATGATTATTCTTATCAGTTAACCGGACTATCCCATTCCATAAAATCTACTCCTCTCTTTATAATAGGGGAGGAAAATTTTCTTTAATTCTTGGTGTTTGGATTTTTTCAGGTTTGGGTCGTCATTTGTAAGTTCCCAAGCCGCTGATTTTGCCTGCTCCAGAATCCACTGGTCTTCGACGATGTCGGCTACGCGAAATTCCGGAAGTCCGCTTTGCTTAGTGCCCAAGAAATCTCCCGGACCGCGTAACTTGAGATCAGCTTCTGCAATTTCAAATCCATCGCTTGTCTGAGCCATTTTTCGAAGACGGAACTTTCCCTCTTTACTTACTTTTTGTCCATGTACTAAAATACAATAGCTTTGTCGCTTGCCTCTACCAATACGACCGCGTAGCTGATGGAGCTGGGAAAGTCCGAAGCGTTCTGCGTGTTCTACAATCATAATGCTGGCGTTTGGTACATCTACTCCTACTTCAATAACCGTAGTAGATACAAGTACTTGGATTTCATCATTAATGAATTGCTGCATTACACTGTCTTTTTCCTCGGATTTCATTTGTCCATGGAGTAATCCTACTTCAAAATCCGAGAAGCGTTTTTTTAGTTTCTCGTATCCGGCAGTAGCATCTTTGAGATCCATTTTTTCGGATTCTTCTACCAATGGATATACCACATATGCTTGTCCGCCTTCTTTAAGTTCTTGTTCTACAAAGTTGTAAATGTCATCGTGTTTACTTTGATGACGAACAGCAGTTTTGATGGGTTTTCGCCCACCGGGCATACCTTTAATAATTGAGATGTTCAGATCACTATATAGGGTCATAGCCAACGATCTGGGAATAGGGGTGGCCGACATGACCAGCACATGAGGATGTGAGCCTTTAGTGAGAATTTCGGCGCGTTGCTTTACGCCAAAGCGATGCTGCTCATCGATAACTGCCAATCCGAGCTTGTTGAAATTAACTTCTTCTTGAATCACGGCATGGGTGCCAACAACGATATCACAATTACCCCCTTCAATATCAGTAAGAATATCCGTTCTCAAACTCGTTTTTTGATTACCAACCAGCAGGCGTACATTTATATCAAGCGGATCTAAAAATTTTGATAGTGTTCGAAAGTGTTGCTCGGCCAGGATTTCTGTGGGAGCCATAAACGAAGCCTGGTAACCATTATCCAGTGCCATCAAAATAGCACCGAGAGCAACGATTGTTTTTCCTGATCCCACATCTCCCTGTATAAGTCGGTTCATCTGTTTACCCGAGCGTACATCTTTTTTGATATCCGAAAGAGCAGTTTTTTGTCCGTCGGTGAGTTCGAAGGGGAGGTGCTCATTAAAAAATCGCTGCGTGTAATTCCCCATATTTTTTAAAAGGGGGCCTTGAGCTTTTTCAATAATTTCATGCTTTGTCTTGGCTACACTTAGCTCAAAAAGAAAGAACTCCTCAAACTTAAATCGCTTCAAGGCCTGTTTGTACTCAGACTGGTCTTCGGGAAAATGAATCATGCGATAACTTTCGTGCCGCTGTGGCAGGCTATGGTTATTCCGAATTTCATCAGGTAAAAATTCCGGCGGACGCTCGTGCTTCAGGATAACCTTCTGCCACTGGTGAATAAGCTTGCTTGTGATTCGGCGCTTAGAAAATGTTTTATTACTAGGATATATGGGTACTATTTGTTTAAGCTCTTGAATATCAGAAGCGTCATCAATTTTATCCCACTCCGGGTGAGCCATTGAAACATAGCGGCCATACTGTTTGGCCTTCCCAAAGAAGGCCACTGCGTCGCCCTCTGAAAATTGTTTTTTTATATAATACCCACCTTTAAACCATACGCCCTTAAGTGAGGCGGTACCATCCTGTAAAATAACTTCGAGCCTTTTCTTTTTTCCGTATCCCTTTTGCTGTATTTTCTTGATGCGCCCAACCACAGTTACTTCTTCGCCCTGACCTTTCACCTGTCGAATAGGGAGGACGGTAGTACGGTCTAAATACCGGTGTGGAAACCAATTCAAGAGGTCCAACAGGGAATCGATTCCACTCTCAGAAAGAGCCTTTAATCGCTTGGTACTTAAGTTGGGAAGATCGACTAATTTCAAAATAGATATACTGATATATTACTTTATACTACTTATTTGAACAAAATTGAGCTGCTTTACGGGCGTTTTGCAAACTAATGAGCCCGATGCGATAAAAATAGAAATAAATCACAATTATTTCTTGCATTAGTAGGTGAAAATTCCTTATCATTGGCAACTCTTGTTCGACCGAAAAATCAATTAAGCGTTTATTAATCGTGCCTACAATACAACAACTTATTCGCAAAGGTAGAAAAAGCAAGCCGAGTAAAACAACGGCGCCTGCCTTGGAAAACTGTCCGCAAAAACGCGGAGTCTGCGTTCGAGTTTATACTACTACGCCCAAAAAGCCAAATTCGGCTTTGCGTAAGGTTGCTCGTGTGCGTTTGACAAATGGATATGAGGTAACTGCATATATTCCCGGTGAGGGACACAACTTGCAAGAGCACAGTATTGTGCTTGTTCGCGGCGGTCGTGTTAAGGACTTGCCTGGTGTTCGTTACCATATCGTAAGGGGAACGCTCGATACTGCTGGTGTTGAAGATCGTAAGCAGGGTCGAAGTCTCTACGGTACTAAGAAGCCAAATTAGATATAATTGTTGAGTAGGAAATAAACCGATAAGAATATGAGAAGAAAGACAGCAGATAAGCGCGATGTACAACCGGATCCCGTATTTGGTGATAAGCAGGTAACGCGCTTCGTAAACAATCTGATGAGAGACGGCAAAAAGAATGTTGCCCGAAAAATTCTTTATCAGGCTTTTGAAATAATTGAAGAAGAAACCGGTGATGAGGGTATGGAAGTGTTTAAGGAAGCCCTTAGTAATGTAACGCCGGTTGTTGAGGTTCGTGCACGACGAGTGGGCGGTTCGACATACCAGGTACCTGTGGAGGTTCGTCCCGATCGCGGTACTGCACTTGGAATGCGTTGGTTGATTTCGGCCAGCAAGGGGCGAAATGATAAGTCAATGGCTCGACGAATTTCTCGCGAGCTGTTGGATGCATCAAATAATGAAGGCGGAGCGGTAAGAAAGAAGGACGAAGTTCACCGCATGGCTGAAGCAAATAAAGCATTTGCACACTTTAGATTTTAAACGATTTACGATAGTAATTTATAGTAATGGCTGAGACGAAGACAAAAACAGATCCAAAAATAGTAGACCGCATCAAGCGTACCCGTAATATTGGTATTGCGGCCCACGTAGATGCGGGTAAAACCACGATGACGGAACGTATCCTGTATTATACAGGTATTACTCATCGAATTGGTGAGACACATGATGGTGCCTCCCAGATGGACTGGATGGATCAGGAGAAGGAGCGAGGTATTACAATTACTTCTGCTGCTACGCACTGCATCTGGAAAGACCATCGTATTAATATTATTGACACACCAGGTCACGTTGACTTTACCGTAGAGGTAGAGCGTTCGCTCCGTGTATTAGATGGTATGATCGGTGTCTTTGATTCAGTTGGTGCTGTTCAGCCGCAGTCCGAAACAGTTTGGCGTCAAGCGAATAAGTACAATGTGCCTCGGATGGCCTTTGTGAATAAGATGGATCGCGTTGGCGCTGATTTCTTCAATGTTGTTGAAGAAATGAGGGAAAAGCTTAATGCGAATCCGGTTCCTATTCAGATACCAATTGGAGTTGAGGATACGTTCCGTGGCGTTGTTGACCTTATTAAGATGAAGGGTATTATCTGGGATGAGGAGTCTCTCGGAATGGAATATGATGAGATTGAAATTCCGGATGACCTTAAGGAGAAGGCCGCAGAGTATCGCAAAATAATGATCGAGTCTATTGCTGATCATGATGACGCTCTGATGGAAAACTATCTGATGGATCAAGAAATTAGTGAAGAGGAGATTGAGAATGCTCTCCGCGAAGCCACGCTGAACAGAGATATTACTGTTGTTATGTGTGGTTCGGCCCTTAAGAACAAGGGGGTTCAGACAGTACTTGACAAAGTGATTAAGTATTTGCCAAGTCCGTACGATATTCCTCCGATTGTGGGTAAGCATCCTCAGGATCACGATAAGAAATTAGAGCGTAAGCCTAGCGTGCAGGAACCGTTTTCTGCCTTGGCTTTTAAAATTATGACAGACCCTTATGTGGGTAAGTTGACATTCTTCCGTGTGTATTCCGGAGAGCTGGAAAAAGGTTCATATATATATAATGCTACAACCGGTGAGAAGGAACGAGTTGGTCGCATACTCGAAATGCACGCCAATGAAAAGAAAGATCTCGAGATTGTACGTGCCGGTGATATTGCTGCTGCAGTTGGAGTTAAGCAGGTAAGAACGGGAGATTCTTTCTGTGATTTGGAAGACCCAATACTTCTTGAAGATATTACATTTCCCGAGCCGGTAATCAAGTTGGCTGTAGAGCCTAAATCGAAAGCTGATGCTGAAAAATTGCAGAACGGATTGATTAAATTGGCTGAAGAGGATCCTACATTCCAGGTAAACACTGATGAGGAAACGGGTCAGACCGTTATTGCCGGAATGGGTGAGCTTCACTTGGAAATTATTGTTGACCGATTGAAGCGCGAGTTCAAAGTTGAGGCTAATGTTGGTGCTCCTCAAGTATCTTATCGGGAGACCATTACTTCAAGCGTTACACATCGCGAAACCTACAAGAAGCAATCTGGTGGACGTGGTAAATTTGCCGATATGGAATTTGAAATCGGTCCGCTTGATCATTTTGAAGAGTTTGACGAAGAGGATAAGAACGTTTCGGTTGATGAAGAAGAAGGATTTAAATTCATCAATGAAATTAAAGGTGGTAATATCCCGACGGAGTTTATTCCTTCTGTAGAAAAAGGATTTAAGGAAGCGATGAATTCTGGTATTCAAGCTGATTACCCGGTCGAAGATATTGGTGTTCGCTTGTTCGACGGTTCATATCACGATGTAGACTCTGATCAGGTGAGTTTTGAGCTTTGTGCGAAGATGGCATTTCGTCATTCAACAAGAAAGGCTTCACCAAAGATTCTTGAGCCAATTATGGATGTCGAGGTGATTACTCCCGAGGACTTTATGGGAGATGTGATTGGAGATCTCAATGGACGACGAGGTATTATTGGCAAGATGGATAACAACAAAGAAGGTTCAGTTGTGAGAGCCAAGGTGCCTCTATCAGAAATGTTTGGATATACGACTGATCTCAGATCAATGACGCAGGGACGTGCAACTTCCACCATGGAATTTGCTGAGTTTAAGATTGTCCCTGATAATGTAGAAAAAGAAATTCTGGAAGAACGATCTTAAACATCATTAACTAATAGTATTATGGCAAAAGAGACATTTCAGCGAAACAAGCCACATGTAAACATAGGAACGATAGGTCACGTAGACCACGGGAAGACGACCCTGACGGCGGCGATTACGACCGTAATGGCCAAGCACCACGGCGGGGTAGCCAAGCAGTTTGTCGACATTGACAACGCCCCCGAGGAGAAAGAACGAGGCATTACGATCTCGACGGCGCACGTCGAGTACGAAACCGAAGCGCGCCACTATGCGCACGTGGATTGTCCGGGGCACGCCGACTACGTCAAGAACATGGTGACGGGAGCGGCCCAGATGGACGGGGCGATTTTGGTGGTAGCGGCCACCGACGGCCCGATGCCGCAGACCCGCGAGCACATTCTGTTGGCCCGCCAGGTAGGCGTCCCGCAGATTGTGGTCTTTATGAACAAGACCGACCTGGTCGACGACGAGGAGCTGATTGAGCTTGTCGAGCTGGAAGTCCGTGAGCTGCTGAGCTCCTATGAGTTTGACGGGGACAACATTCCCGTCATCCAAGGCTCGGCCCTGAAAGCCCTGGAGGGCGACGAAGACCACGAGCAAAGCATCCTGGATCTGATGGATGCCGTCGATGAGACGATTCCGACGCCCGAGCGCGATGTGGACAAGCCGTTTTTGATGCCCGTCGAGGATATCTTCTCGATTACCGGCCGCGGTACCGTGGCGACGGGGCGTATCGAGCGCGGTGTGGTGCAGCTGAACGATGAGATTGAGATTGTAGGAATTATCGAAGACCCGATGGACTCGGTCGTTACCGGCATTGAGATGTTCCGCCGGATGCTCGATGAAGGCCAGGCCGGCGACAACGCCGGGATTCTGCTGCGAGGCGTCGACAAGGAAGACCTCCAGCGAGGCATGGTACTCTGCGAGCCGGGTTCGATTACCCCGCACAAGAAGTTTGAATGCGAGGTATACGTCCTCTCGAAGGACGAAGGCGGTCGACACACGCCGTTTTTTGACGGCTATCGCCCGCAGTTTTATTTCCGAACCACGGACGTGACGGGAAGCTGTGAGCTGCCCGACGGCGTGGAGATGGTGATGCCGGGCGACAATGTGACGATGGAAGTGAGCCTGATTCAGCCGGTAGCGATGGAGGAAGGCCTGCGATTTGCGATCCGCGAGGGCGGCCGCACGGTAGGCGCCGGTGTTGTAACTGAAATTATAGATTAAAAAAGTTCTGATAAGTGGCTACTCAACAAAAAATCAGAATTAAACTTAAGTCGTACGATCACAATTTGATCGACAAATCGGCTGAAAAGATAATTCAGACAGTAAAGTCAACGGGAGCTGTGGTATCGGGTCCGATACCGCTTCCGACGAAGAAAAATATTATTACAGTTAACCGATCCGTTCATGTTAACAAAACTGCTCGTGAGCAGTTTGAATATCGTTCTCATAAACGTTTGATCGATATTCTTTCAACAGGGTCGCAAACTGTAGATGCATTAATGAAGCTGGAGTTACCCTCTGGTGTGGACGTAGAAATTAAAGTGTAACATTTATAATCACTGAACTATGAGTAGTGGTTTGATAGGAAAAAAGATTGGCATGACCAATGTCTTTGATGACAATGGTAAAAATTATGCCGTAACGGTTATTGAAGTTGATCCCAATGTTATTACGGAGATCAAAACAAATGAAGAAAACGGCTATGAAGCTGTACAACTTTCTGCTTTTGATAAAAGGGAGAAAACTACTTCAAAACCGTTGAAAGGACATTTTGATAAGGCCGGAACAACACCAAAGAAATACATCAAGGAATTCAGAGATTTTATTCCTGAAGATGCGAAGCTCGGAGATGAGCTGAATATTGAAGATGTATTCACCGTTGGTGACAATGTTGATGTTGTCGGTATTTCTAAAGGAAAGGGATTTACCGGCGTAGTTAAACGACATAACTTTAGTGGTGTTGGCGAAGCAACACACGGTCAACATGACAGGCAACGACATCCGGGCTCTATTGGTCAGGCATCTGATCCAGCTCGAGTATTTCCTGGAATTAAGATGGCCGGCAGAAGTGGTAATGAACGTAACAAGATCAAGAACTTGACGGTCGCCAGAATATTTAGCGAATCAAACTTGATGATGGTTACAGGTTCTATACCCGGCCCAAATGGTCGATTTGTTGAAATTTACAATAGATAGTAAGAGATAAATAGCAATGAAGCTTTCGATATTAACAACTGAAGGTAAAGATAGCGGAGATCAGATTGAGTTGGCTGATTCTATTTTTGGAATCGAGCCCAATGAAACTGCTATCTATGAAGATGTTCGCCGTTATATGGCCAATCAGCGTCAGGGAACATCCAATACAAAAGAACGCGGGCAGGTTCGCGGTGGTGGTCGTAAGGCTTATCGCCAGAAAGGAACCGGTCAAGCTCGACGAGGTTCAATTCGATCCCCATTATTGAAAGGTGGTGGAACGGTATTTGGGCCAAGTCCACGAGATCATTCATTTAAAATGTCTAAAAAGACAAAACGATTGGCTCGTAAATCAGCATGGTCTGCAAAGGCTGCTGATGAGGCGATTAGGGTTATAAATGATTTTACACTTGATGAGCCCAAGACCTCGAAAGTTGCTGATATCCTTAAGAGTCTGGATGTAGAGGAACAAAAAGTACTTATTTTGACTGCAGACACTGATAAAGTACTTTATAAGTCTGCCCGAAATATTCCCGATGTGGAAGTATTGGAAGCCAACAAACCTACAACATATCAGATTCTTGATGCTGATGTTATTCTAATTCAAAAGAGTGCTGTTGAAGTACTACAAGGATCAATTGAATCTGCTGAGGAGGCTGTAGCATGAAACAAGTATTACAAAAACCATTAATTACCGAAAAACTTACTCGTCTTCAGGAAGAAGGCAAGTATGCTTTTAAAGTTGACAAGCATGCTTCAAAGGCGGATATCAAGCAAGCTGTTATTGACAGATATCCGGAAGTGAAGATTAAGAAGATCAATACGATGATTATGCCTTCTAAGCCAAAAGGTCGATATACCCAAAGTGGTTATATCGTTGGTCGAGAAAAAGTTTGGAAGAAAGCAATTGTAACTCTCAAAGAAGGCGAAATAGACTTCTTTAGCGAAATTTAGAAACAAATAGTCCAATGGCTACTAAGAAATCAAAACCATCTACACCCGGTTCCAGGCACAGAATTTCACCTGTGTTTGATGATGTAACCGTTAGCAAGCCCACTGTTAAGCGGCTTGTCAAGGGTAAAAATCAATCCGGTGGACGAAACAAGCAGGGGCGAATGACTTCCCGCCACCGTGGTGGAGGTCATAAACGACGCTATCGTCAGATTGACTTTAATCGTGACAAGCATGATATCCCTGCAAAAGTCCAAACAATAGAGTACGATCCCAACAGATCTGCAAGAATTGCTCTTGTTGCTTATGCGGATGGAGAAAAGCGTTACATTATCGCTCCGAATAAGCTGAGTGTTGGAGATACTATTATTAGTGGAACAACAGGTGTTGAACCGGATGTTGGAAATGCAATGCCGATGAAGCATATGCCGCCTGGTACTTTTATTCATAATATTGAGTTGCACCCTGGACAGGGAGCGCAATTATGCAGAAGTGCTGGTACCTCTGCGCAAATGGTAGCAAAGACAGATCGTTATGTTACGGTTAAGTTACCATCGAGTGAGGTACGAATGATTTTAGGTAACTGTATTGCAACAGTTGGATCAACCAGCAATCCCGATCACTTTAATACCTCGATGGGTAAGGCGGGACGAAATCGCTGGAAAGGGAAGCGACCTCATACACGTGGTGTTGCAATGAACCCGATTGATCACCCAATGGGTGGTGGTGAAGGTAAAGCTTCGGGTGGCCATCCGCGTTCACCGTGGGGACAATCTTCTAAAGGATTGAAGACAAGAAAACGAAAGAAACTTTCGGACCGATACATCGTTCGAAGTCGTAAAAAGTCTAAAAAGTAATTTGTTATGCCAAGATCGCTAAGAAAAGGACCTTACGTATATTATAAGTTGCAGCGTAAGATCGATGCAATGAATGAGAGCGGCAAAAAGAATGTCATTAAAACATGGTCGCGTAGCTCTATGGTTACGCCTGATTTCGTTGGATTGACATTAGCTGTTCATAACGGGAAGCAGTTTATACCCGTTTTTATTACTGAAGAAATGGTGGGCCACAAACTGGGAGAATTTGCTCCTACTCGAACATTCCGTGGACACCCAGTGAAGTCTAAAGCAACACGTGAAGCACCGAAAAAACCAGGACAATAAAGTATTATGGCTGAAGAAACCTTAAAGGCAAGAGCTACGCAAAAACATCTTCGCAGATCGCCTCGTAAAGTGCGTTTAGTTGTAGATTCTGTAAGAGGAGATCGTGTAGATAAAGCCCTAAAGAAACTTGAATTTACTAATAAAGGGGCTGCTGATGAAGTAGCGAAGGTTGTAAAGTCGGCTGCTGCTAATATTCGAGATAAATTTCAAGAAGCTCGACTTGATAACCAAGAGATTTATATCTCAGAAATTTTTGTAAACGAAGGTGCGACACTGAAACGCATACAGCCAAGAGCAATGGGCCGTGCTAATCAGATACGCAAACGTACAAGTCACATCACGGTTGTTGTGGCTAATAACAAAGAATTAGTTAATCAATAAACGATAATACCTTGGGACAGAAATCACATCCAGTAGGTTTACGACTCGGTATCATTCGCGGTTGGGATTCCAATTGGTATTCCGAAGAGAATGAGCCCGAAATTTTATATGAAGACACGAAACTACGTGAGTATTTACACACGCGTCTTGAAAATGGCGGGCTTTCTCGAGTCATAATCGAACGTACACCAAAACGAATACTACTTACACTTAAAACCAGCCGACCCGGTGTAATTATTGGGAAAGGCGGTGAACAAATTGAACTTCTGCGCGAAGAGCTTAAAACTATTACTGACAAGGAAGTTCAAATTAATGTAAGTGAAATTAAACGACCCGAAACGGATGCAAGTTTGGTTGCTCAAAATATTGCACAGCAACTTGAGGCTCGGATCTCATTCCGACGTGCAATGAAGACAGCTATATCCTCTGCAATGCGTATGGGGGCCGAAGGAATTAAAATTCGCTGTGCCGGTCGATTAGGTGGAGCTGAAATGGCACGTACCGAGCAATATCGTGAAGGACGTGTACCATTACATACACTGCGTGCCGACATCGACTATTACAATACCACAGCAAATACTATTTACGGATCAATTGGTGTTACGGTTTGGATCTTCAAAGGTGAAATACTCGGCGATATTGAGTTGACACCCGGAGATGCTCATACCCAGCGAAAGGATGATTCACGAGGACGACGTGGCAAAGGTGGGAAACGCCGTTCACGTCGACGTAGAAGAAATAAGAATTAATACTGTAAATAAATAGAATCATGTTAGAACCAAGAAATGTACGACGCCGCAGGCAGCATCGTCGCAGTTTAAAAGGTACTGCGCAACGCGGGCATACGCTTGCATATGGCGATTTTGGTTTAAAGGCAATGGAGCCGAAGTACATCACTTCTCGGCAAATTGAATCATGCCGTATTGCAATTGCACGTCAATTGCAACGTGATGGACAAACCTGGATTCGAATTTTCCCGGACATGCCTAAAACTGCCCAACCCGCTGAAACACGCATGGGTAAGGGTAAGGGAGCTGTCGAGGAATATGTAGCGGTAGTTAAACCTGGTCGCATACTGTTCGAAATTGCTGGTGTACCCGAGGATTTAGCTTGGGAAGCGATGCGACGAGCAGATTATAAGCTTCCTATAAAAACGAAATTTATTGTTCGTCGTGATTACGATGGACCTTAATTAACAAGGTATTTGATAGATCATGAAAGCACACGAACTACGAGATAAATCAATTGCTGAATTGAAGGCTCGGCTGGATGATGAAAAGGAGGCATTGCAGGATATGAAATTTAACCGTGCAATAGCCGGCCAGCTTGAAAATCCCGCGCGAATTACAATGACACGTCGCGAGATTGCCCGAATTCATACGATTATTACTGAAAAACAACAAGAAAGTGCTGAATAATTAATACAATGGCACAAACTGAACGAGTACAACGAAGAGAACGAAAAGGTCGCGTAGTAAGCAACAAAATGGATAAAACCATTACTGTTGCTGTAGATCGAAAAGTAAAACACGCGATTTATGGAAAATATATTACAAAGACGACTAAGTACATGGCCCACGATGAAAGTAATGAGGCCAATGAGGGTGACTTGGTACAGATTATGTCAACCCGCCCGCTTTCAAAGCGGAAGTCTTGGCGTCTTGTAGAAATAATTGAACGAGCAAAATAACAGGATATATTTTAGGAATCTGCAATGGTACAAGCACAAACACAATTAAATGTTGCCGACAACAGCGGCGCTCGTCAACTTAACTGTATTAAGGTTCTTGGCGACTCAAAGCGTCGATACGCAAGAATAGGTGATATTATTTCCTGCTCAGTAAAAACTGCAATCCCTGGTGGTAATGTTAAAAAGGGAGAAGTAGTAAATGCTGTAGTCGTTAGAACAAAAAAGGAAATACGTCGCCAGGATGGTAGCTATATTCGATTTGATGAGAATGCAGCTGTTATAATTAATAAAGAAAGTGAGCCGGTTGGTACGCGGATTTTTGGACCGGTAGCTCGCGAACTACGTGAGCGAAATTACATGCGTATTGTATCACTTGCTCCTGAAGTGCTTTAAAAACGAATTTTATTATGCCACGTACTAAAAACAAGAAAAAGAAATTACACGTTAAGAAAGGCGATGAAGTAAGAGTTATCGCCGGTAACGAGAAAGGAAAAGAAGGTCGTATTTTAGCTGTATTTCCTGAAAAAGAGCGCGTATTAGTTGAAGGAATTAACATGCGTGTTCATCACGACCAACCTACCCAGGAAAATCCTCAGGGAGGACGTATTGAACGAGAAGTTGCAATACATGTTTCCAATGTGATGATATTGGATCCTGGTACAGGAGAACCTACTCGTATTGGCCGCAAGCGAATTGAAGATGACAGCGGTGGGCGATGGGTGCGATACGCAAAGAATAGTGGCGAGATCATTGATAAATAAGAAGTAATTATAGAATGTCAGAAGCAAGACTTTATACCCAGTACAAAGACGAAATTATTTCAAACTTGTTGGAACAGTTTGATTACGAGAACGTTATGGCTGTTCCCAAGCTCGAAAAGATTGTAATTAATAGTGGTGTTGGTGAAGCAGTAGAAAATGAAAAAGTATTGGATACTGTTACCGACAACCTTGCTAAAATTACGGGACAAAAACCCGTCACCACAAAGGCAAAGAAATCGATCTCTAATTTTAAAACAAGAGATGGTATGCCTATTGGTTGCAAGGTTACTCTGCGAAAGAAAAAAATGTATGAGTTTCTTGATCGCTTGATTAATCTTGCTCTGCCAAGAACAAGAGACTTTCAAGGAGTACCTGATAAAAGTTTTGACGGCAGAGGAAATTATACGCTCGGTGTTAAAGAGCATACAATTTTTCCTGAAATTAATACCGATGACGTTGATAATATTCATGGTATGGATATTACATTTGTAACTACAGCTGAGAGCGATGAAGAAGCTTATGCTCTGCTGAAGGAATTTGGAATGCCGTTTCAGAAACGAAATTAAATTAACAAGCATATACAATTATGGCTAAGAAAGCTTGGATAGCACGTAACGAAAAAAGAAAAAGAACGGTAAAGAAATACGCCGAAAAGCGAAAAAAGCTGAAAGAAGAAGGCAAATGGGAAGAGTTGCAAAAACTTCCTCGTGATGCAAGTCCTACACGCGTAAATAATCGCTGTAATTTAACAGGACGCTGTCGCGGATATATTCGCAAGTACGGTATCTCTCGTATTAAATTTCGTGAACTTGCACTCGACGGGAAGATTCCTGGCGTACGAAAAGCAAGTTGGTAACATTTTAACGAAGAAATTCTATGTTTGATCCAATTTCAGATTATTTAACAAGAATACGTAACGCTCAACAAGCTGGACATCGTCGGGTAGATATTCCCGCGTCTAAGTTGAAGCGTGCAATGACCAAAATCCTTTTGGATAAAGGTTACATTAATAAGTTTATCAATATTGATGATGGAAAACAGGGGATGCTTCGCCTGTTTTTGAAATACGATGCGTATGGTCATCCGGTTATTAAGAAAATGAAACGTCGTTCAAAACCGGGACTTCGTGAGTATTGTGGAGCGGATAACATTCCCAGAGCTCTTAATGGATTGGGAATTGTGATACTCTCAACTTCACGAGGAGTAATGACTGATAAAGAAGCCCGCAAAGTTAAGGTGGGCGGCGAAGTATTGTGCACTGTTTATTAAAAATAAGGTAATAGAATTATGTCTCGTATCGGAAATCAACCGATTGAATTAAAAGAAGATGTTGAGTTTAGCATTGATGCTGATAATGTGGTCACCCTGGAAGGGGAGAAAGGCAGTGATACACTGCAGATGGACCCGAGCATTAATGTTGAGAAAAAAGACGGAGAACTAATCGTCAATAGAACCGGTGAGCAGAAAATTGATCGCTCACTACACGGGCTCTATCGATCTCTGATCAGTAATATGATGATTGGAGTATCGGAAGGATATAAAAAGGAGCTTGAGATTATTGGCGTTGGTTACCGTGCATCTTTAAGCAACGGAGTTCTTGAATTGCAATTGGGTTTTTCTCACCCAATCTACTTTGTACCCCCTGATGGAGTTGATCTTGAAGTGGATACAAAGACAAAAAAGAACCCCATGGTGATTGTATCTGGAATTAACAAAGAATTAGTCGGGCAGGTAGCTGCTAAAATACGCTCATTACGTCCCCCAGAGCCTTATAAAGGCAAGGGTATTCGATATGTTGACGAGTGGGTTCGTAGAAAAGCCGGTAAGTCTGCTGCTAAAGCTTAATAGGAATTATTTACGATGGATAAGAATATTAAAAAAACATTACGTCGCGATAGGATACGTCGCCGTATTCGATCAACAATTAAAGGAACAGCCGAACGCCCACGGTTATCGGTATATAAAAGCAATAAGCATGTGTATGCGCAGCTTGTTGATGATCGCTTGGGACACACTTTGGCTGCGGTTTCTACTGAATCTGAAGGAATCGCGGAGGAAGTGAAAGATATAAGTAAAAAAGAAGCTGCCGATATCGTAGGTAAGCGTTTAGCTGAACTTGCTGATGATAAAGGAATTGAAAAAGCTGTGTTTGATCGAGGTGGCTATAAATACCACGGTGTTGTTAAAGCCCTTGCTGAGGGTGCTCGCGAAGGAGGTTTAGACTTTTAAATAAGAATAATTATGCCAAAAGTAAGAAGACGACATAACATAACGCCTACAAATCTGAACCTTGAAGAGAAGCTGGTTCATATTAACCGAGTTTCTAAGGTTGTAAAAGGTGGCCGCCGCTTTAGCTTTAATGCTATTGTGGTTGTTGGTAATAAAGATGGGGTCGTAGGACACGGTCTCGGAAAAGCCAACGAAGTTTCTGATGCCATCCAAAAAGGATTTGATAATGCTAAGAAGAATCTTATAAGAGTACCGATGACCAAAACCGGTAGTATATATCATACTATTACCGGAAAAGAAGGTGCCGGTGAAGTCTTGTTGCGACCTGCATCAGAAGGTACTGGTGTAATTGCCGGAGGGCCTGTTAAGGCGTTACTTGATATTGCCGGATTACAGAATATTCTTACCAAATCGGTAGGATCATCAAATCCGCATAACATGGTTAAAGCTACTTATAATGGATTGAAAAATTTGACTGATCCTTTTGAAGTTGCTGAACGCAGAGGAGTATCTCTTAACAAAGTATTTGAAGGCTAATAGATCTAAGGAATTAAACCGAGATAAGAAAATGGATTTAAGTAATTTAAAAGCCCCCGAACCTAATAAGAAAAAGGCCAAACGTATTGGGCGTGGCCAAGGTTCAGGAAGAGGTGGACATACTGTTGGTAAAGGACACAATGGTCAGCGTTCACGTAGCGGTTTTAAAGAAAAATTTTGGTTTGAAGGTGGCCAGATGCCTCTGCAGCGTCGCGTACCTAAGTGGGGATTTAATAACCATTTCAGTACGGAGTATGTAGCTGTAAATACAGGTACTATCCAACTTTTTGTCGAGCATGGAAAACTTGAAGAGACTATTACTCTTGAAGATCTTCGCAATGCTGGACTTGCAGGTAAAAATGATCTGATAAAATTACTTGGCGATGGTGATATCGAAGCCTCTATTGATATTGAGGTTCATAACGCCAGTAAATCTGCTCAGGAAAAGGTTGAAGAGGCCGGTGGAAACATCACATTCGTAAAGAATAATCAATAAAAATAGATAAGCCACCTTCTAAATGAGTTTAGTTGAAAACTTTCGCAACATCTTTAAGATAGAAGAGCTGAAAAATCGCATCTTCTATGTCATTGGCATCTTGATGGTTTATCGCATAGGAAGTTTTGTAACACTTCCTGGTGTTGATGCTACGCAATTGGCGCAACAAGCCGGTGATGCATCAAGTCTTCTTGGTCTCTTTGATATGTTTGTCGGTGGTGCTTTTTCCCGTGCTGGTGTATTTGCACTTGGAATTATGCCCTATATTACTGCAGCTATTATCATTCAGTTGATGGGGGCAGTGGTACCTTATTTTCAAAAGCTACAGCGCGAAGGTGAAGAGGGTAGGCGCAAAATAAATAGACTTACACGTTATGGTACCATTGGAATTACGTTAATACAATCAATTGGATTCGCTATTAACTTAATGGCAACATCGCCAAACGCCATTGTGGTAAGCAATTTTACATTTGTCCTTACCTCAATGATTATCCTAACCGCAGGTACTGCCTTTGTGATGTGGTTAGGTGAACGAATTTCTGACCGAGGAATTGGTAACGGTATTTCGATCATTATTATGATTGGTATTATCGCCCGACTACCTGCGAGTTTAATCAATGAGGTAACTACGAAAGGCAATCTCATTATTGTTATTGTTGAGATCGCAGCTTTGGTTCTGGTAATTGCTGCTTGTATCCTGTTAACACAAGGTGTTCGTAAGGTTCCTGTTCAATATGCTAAACGAGTAGTAGGTCGTAAAGTGTATGGTGGTACTACACAATATCTGCCGTTGCGATTAAATGCGGCTGGTGTGATGCCGATTATTTTTGCGCAGTCAATTATGTTTATTCCAAGTACGATTGGAACATTTTTTCCCAATAATCAGACCGTACAGATGTTAACTGCTTGGTCGAGTGATTTTACAGGTATTACCTATTCTATTATCTTTGGAATCATTGTTGTGTTCTTTACATACTTTTATACAGCTATTACTGTTAATCCTCGTGAAATGGCGGACACAATGAAACGTCAGGGAGGATTTATACCGGGAGTGCGTCCTGGAAATCAAACAGTTGAGTTTATTGATAATATTTTGACGAAGGTTACGCTGCCTGGTTCTATTTTTCTGGCAATTATCGCAATTATGCCGGCTATTGTGGCCAGGATGGGAGTTACACCGGGATTCGCCTTATTCTACGGCGGAACGAGCTTGTTAATTATAGTTGGTGTAGCTCTTGATACCTTGCAACAGATTGAAAGCCATTTAATGATGCGTCATTATGATGGCTTTATGAAAACTGGTAAGATGAAAGGGCGGCGTAGAGCGTAAGATGATTTTTCTCAAAAGCGAATCTGAAATAGAGAAAATGCGCGAAAGTGCGCAGATTGTCTCTCGCACTCTGGGTGAGGTTGCGAAACATATTGAGCCTGGTGTTACGACGGGAAAACTTGACAGAATCGCTGAAGAGTACATAAAAAAGAATGATGGTCGTCCCGCTTTTAAAGGATATGGACCAAAAGGAAATGAATTCCCGGGAACATTGTGTATTTCTGTTAATGAGGAAGTAGTACACGGAATACCCAGTGATAAACGCGAGTTAAAAGAAGGGGATATTGTATCCATTGACTGCGGCGTTGAGAAGGATGGATATTTTGGTGATCACGCCTATACATTTGCCGTTGGTGAATGCGAAGACGAGAAAATTCGTTTATTACGTGCAACATTAGAATCATTATACAAAGGAATTGAGAAGGCTGTGCACGGGAACAGAATTGGTGATATATCACAAGCCGTGCAAAGTCATTGTGAGAACGAAGGGTTTGGAGTTGTTAGAGACTTAGTAGGTCATGGTCTCGGAAAGTCGCTCCATGAAGATCCTTCAGTGCCGAATTTTGGAAAATCCGGAAGAGGGGAGCGTCTCCGATCCGGAATGACACTCGCTATAGAACCAATGATTACACTCGGTTCTTGGCAAGTAGAAACTTTAGATGATGGCTGGACTGTTGTAACAGCTGATAGGAAAGTTTCTGCCCATTATGAACATGATATTGTAGTACGTGAAGGAAAAGCTGAAATTTTAAGTACTTTTGATTATATTAGAGAGATAACGAAAAGTCGAATAAACGCAGATATTTAGCAATGGCTAAAGAAGAGCCAATTAAACAAGATGGCGAAATTATTGAAGCATTACCCAATGCACAATTTCGCGTAGAGCTGGATAATGGGCATGAGATATTAGCTCATGTATCCGGAAAAATGAGAATGTATTATATAAAAATTCTTCCCGGCGACCGAGTCGCTGTGGAAATGTCCCCATACGATTTAACAAAGGGACGTATCACGTATCGTTACAAATAAATTCTAATTAAAAAGAGTTTAGTATTATGAAGACTCGATCTTCAGTAAAGAAAAGAAGCGAAGACGACAAAATTGTGCGACGCAATGGTCGTGTTTATGTAATTAACAAGAAGAATCCACGCCACAAGCAACGGCAAGGATAATTAATTCGGATAGTTTTTATGGCTAGAATTGCTGGAATAGACTTACCTAAAAATAAGCGCGGTGTAATTGGTCTGACCTACATCCATGGTATCGGCCGGTCAACTGCACAAGACATTCTTGATGAGCTTGAAATTGACCGTGATACGAAAGTTGTAGATTGGACCGATGAAGAAGTATCGAAGCTCCGTCAAAAGATTGACAATGAGTATAAAGTAGAAGGAGCATTACGAAGTGAGGTGAAAGCCAATATACGACGGTTAATTGAAATTGGTTCTTATCGAGGTAATCGACATCGTAAAGGATTACCCGTACGAGGACAACGTACTCAAACAAATGCGCGTACCCGAAAAGGGAAGCGACGCACCGTTGCAGGTAAGAAATCAGCTCCTCGAAAATAATTAAACGAGATAATTAAATGGCAAAGCGACAACGTAAATCTGCAAAGAAGAAACGACGAAAGCAGCTTTCAGATCCTAATGGAATGGCTTTTATCAAGGCAACTTTCAATAATGTCTTGGTAACGGTTACTGATGCTAATGGAAATGCACTTTCTTGGTCATCAGCTGGTAAAGAAGGTTTTAAGGGATCACGAAAAAATACTCCCTATGCAGCACAGCTAAGTGCCGAAACGGCAGCTACTGCAGCCTATGAAATGGGATTACGGAGAGTTGAGGTTTTTGTTAAAGGCCCTGGCTCTGGAAGAGAAGCTGCAGTTCGTGCTTTAGCATCAAGTGGATTGGAAGTTACGGCAATTAAAGATCGTACTCCCATTCCTCATAATGGTTGCAGACCACCTAAACGACGAAGAGTTTAACGAAGTAAATTATTAGTTAATCATGGCAAGATACAGAGGCCCAAAACAAAAAAAAGCAAGACGTTTTCGAGAACCAATATTTGGTCCCAGCAAGGCGCTGGAACGGAAACCATATGGACCCGGTCAGCATGGACGGTCCAGATATTCGCGAAAATCGGAATATGCTATTCAGCTTGAAGAGAAGCAGAAAGCAAAATACACCTATGGATTGTTGGAAAAGCAGTTCTCAAATCTGTTTGATAAGGCAAATGCCAAAGATGGTGTAACAGGTGAAATACTATTGCAACTGCTCGAAAGCCGTCTTGATAATACTGTCTATCGTTTAGGTTTTGCGAGAACGCGTCGACAGGCAAGGCAATTAGTAAGCCATAAGCATATAGTCGTTAATGGAGAAGTTGTAAATATTCCATCCTACCAGCTTAAGCCTGGAGATGTGGTAAGTGTGCGGCCTAAATCAAAGACTTTAGAAGTTATTAATGAGTCTTTACAGCATGCTCCTTCCAGTAAGTACAAGTGGATAGAAATCGATAAGAAAGATATGCAGGGCAAGTTCTTGAATGTGCCCGAGATGGAAGAGATTCCTGAAAATATTAATGTGCAGCTTATCGTTGAGCTCTACTCTAAGTAATTTAAATTAATTAGTTTATAACGCGATTGATATGAGTAATTATAGTATACAAATGCCTGAACCACTTGAGGTTGAAGAAGCAACGGATACCTTTGGTACCTTTATTTTGCAACCATTGGAACGAGGCTTTGGAGTTACCATTGGTAATTCATTTCGAAGAATATTGCTTTCTTCATTACCGGGAATTGCGATCAATGCTGTTAAAATTAATGGCGTTGAGCATGAGTATTCCAGTATTGATGGCGTAAAAGAGGATGTTTATGAAATTATTCTTAATCTGAAAGAGGTTCGCTTCAAACAGATAGAACAGAGCAGTGGAGTTGTTCATGTTTCAAAATCCGGTGAAGGGGTACTAACGGCCGAAGATATTTCTGAGGCTACAGCAGATTATGAAGTTCTCAATCCCGACCAGCTTATTGCTACTATGGCTGAAGATGCAGATATCGAGATGGAATTGCATGTTGGCAGAGGTCGTGGCTATGTACCGGCAGAGGAGCAAAATGTAGATACGGATGAGGATGTAAGTCTTATCCCAATCGATGCTATTTATACGCCAATAAAACAGGTACAATTTGATGTGGATAATGTTCGAGTTGGTCAGCGTACCGACTATGAAAAATTAGTGATGGATATAACGACTGATGGTTCGATAAATTCAAAAGAAGCTCTTACTATAGCAGGTAAAATATTGAACGAACATATTGAAAAGTTCATCACTGAAGAAATTGATGAACCATTTACGCAAGAGGAAGAAGAGGTTGATGCAGAAAAGCAACGTATTAAAAACTTGTTGAAAACAAGTATTGAGGATTTGAACTTAAGTGTACGTTCCTATAACTGCTTGAAATCGGCTAACATTAACACTATCGGTGAATTAGTAGCCAGAGATGAACAAGACTTGTTAAAATTTCGAAACTTTGGCAAGAAGTCTTTAGCCGAGTTGGTAGAAGTTATTGAAGGCAAAGATCTGCATTTCGGAATGGATGTAACAAAGTATTTAGATAACTCATAAAGGTATTATAAAAAGAAATGCGTCATTTAAATAAAGGTAGAAAGCTCGGTAGAACACCATCGCACCGTAAAGCAACATTGAGTGCGCTTTCTGTAGCTTTAATTAAAGAACATAGAATTGTAACGACAGTACCTAAGGCCAAAGAGCTCAGAACGTTTGTTGAGCCTCTAATTACTAAGGCCAAGGAAGATACTTCGCATAATCGACAGCAGGTATTTTCGAAGCTTAAAGATAAAGCTGCAGTATCACATCTTTTTGATGAGGTTGCCCAAAAGGCTATGGATCGACCTGGTGGATATACCCGGGTTGTTAAGCTTGGCTATCGATCCGGAGATAATGCTCAGATGGGTGTTATTGAATTGGTTGATTATAATGATATAAAGCCTAAGGATAGCCAAAAGAAGAAAGGTACACGCCGAGCTGGTAAGTCTAAGAGTACCACTTCTTCTGAAACTCAGAAGAAAGAGGAAGCGGCATCTGAAGAAGAATAACCTTCCATTATTTTGATGGTTATTTAGGTTAACTATCCCTTTTTCAAAAAAGTAAAATTCTTTGAAATAAAATTTGTTTTGTAAGGGATAAGTTCTTATCATTGCACCGCCTTGAAACAAAAGATAGTGACAAGAAAGAAAGTCGCTAAAACAACCTCTGAAGGCTGAAAAATTTAAAGAGGATTCGTTCTTTGACAGACTGAGAACATACAGACGATCGCACGTCGAGCCCTTGTCAGCTCCGAGTTATCGGAGCCGATGAGAGATCAATTGATAGAAGTACAGTGAAGCTAAGGCCAGAGACTCAAA